>JAAUYG010011329.1_pt1 | contig 10666 bp, 6 predicted proteins | sample 7278091 | NCBI WGS metagenome assembly JAAUYG01 (sample SAMN14350201, study PRJNA611818) | marine sediment metagenome | isolation source: surface marine sediment (0.6m) | place: French Polynesia: Moorea | collected 2018-08
ATTTATGTACACCCGTAACGAATTCATCATCATCTTCTTGTTCTTGTTCTTGCTCTTGTTCTTGTTCTTCTTCTTGTTCTTCTTCTTGTTCTTCTTGTTCTTGTTCTTCTTCTTCTTCTTCTTCTTCTTCTTCTTCTTCTTCTTCTTCTTCTTCTTCTTCAACATAGCGCTTGCATAAGTGGAAAGATAATGTGTTCAATCCTACACATGGTCCTCAGTCGTGCTGTCAGGACGCTTGTCCTTGGCCATAGTTCACACTGCAGAGTTACCCCGGGGGCTTGGATCTGATAATTAATTTTTGAAATCTACATATACACGTAATATGCATGTAAATACATGTCAAAAATTAACTTGCCACACCAAGCGCTCTTACGAGTTAGCGTGACATCCTGAAACATTTTATCTTGCCTGTCTACAGCCGGGTAAGATGAGCAATACATAAGGGCCTATTGCGCGATAGCATTCGAGGGAGATGACAAGGATCACCCTTACCTTAGCAACGGAATAAGAATAGAATAGAGCTTGATAGAACTCAGTCATTACCAGCGACCTTCCGTATTGACTTGAAACCACTCAAATGTTTTTATAACAGGATGGAGGCAGGCTGTATTAAAACTCGTAACACCTGATGTTGGGCCATTATTCCGTTTATAACTCACACTTTCAAAATCCCCACATTCCCAAGTAACTCAATATCTGTGACTACACATGAGCAGCCTGCGTCCGCACTGTGTGGCTTTCCAATATATCTGCCGTTAAATCAACATGATAATGATTAAAACCACTACTTACGTTTTGGTGATTAGTGACTTGTTTCCAGTTTCCTCAAGTGATATGTTATTTAATACTTTACTTGTCCCTGACATTGAACTAAAGTGTTTCCAGAACTCATTATCTTTGCGTGAGTTCACCGTTTCTTAATACACGTTCCTTTACTATCCTTCCTCAACCGTGCCATATACCATTCCCCTGTCTCAAGCCTATTTCCCGGTTTTCCTTACTATATCGCCTGCTGAGTGTGTCTGTAACATCCCCGTACGTCTGAGTTCATATGCGGTGTTTGCTTGCCTTTAATACACTTTCTTTCTTTTCAATGGTGCATACTACTCTATTATCATTCCAGCAAGCTTACTGCATAACCATTAGGCGTCATCAACACAGTCGAAGATTCCACAAACCTCGACAGGAATGAGCTCCTTAACCGCCAGATATTTGTCTGAATCAAAACTTTTACATAACTTGTACATGATTTCAATTTCTGTACACTTTGTTTCTTTCACACGCCGTGTCGCGGCAAAGCCTAGGCCTATCATATGATTGTATATGAATGATACCATACGATACTATAAGACTGAAACCATACCATATGACCGATCATATGAGCTGATGACCTGGCAATATAAATAGACAAAAATGTATTTCACGTATCCAGAGTTGTGTGTAAGGTGCTTAATAAACAAACATTTTAATGGGGGAAGGTCCAAAGTATACTATGATACGATAGGTTTTAGAACACTTTGACAGGTCACATATTAGCGCACCGTGACGAAGTTCATCTGATATATTGGATAAACAGAATATCCGCTAGCCGGTAACATTGACCTTGACCCCAACCGGTAACGTTGACCTTTGACCCCAGCAGGTAACGTTGACCTTTGACCCCAGCCGGTAACGTTGACCTTTGACCCCAGCCGGTAACGTTGACCTTTGACCCCAGCCGGTAACGTTGACCATTGACCCCAGCCGGTAACATTGACCTTTGACCCCAGCCGATAACGTTGACCTTTGACCCAGCCGGTAACGTTGATCTTTGACCCCAGCCGGTAACGTTGACCTTTGACCCCAGCCGGTAACTTTGACCTTCTCAGGTTTATTTCCAACCGAACACCTCGAACCTTGAAGTATTATTTTTTTATTAGGAACCAATATTGATTCTTATGGACTTCTGTTTGCCACATATCATGTAATCGTCTCCTGCACATCCTCACACAGTCAATGTACGCCTCTAATAAGGTACACACGGTGTGAGAACCAGAAACCTGCGACACGGAGTTAATCCTTGGCTAGTTGAATTGGAAATCCACCAACCGATTAGCCTAGCTTAACAGGGACAGTGTGAACTGTCTGTACCACGGGCGTGGTATTGGTTTGTTAGGATACCCGGAACATGGACCGCGGACACATATGGCTAAAATATCGCTAGACCAACTATGGAACAGTGTTACTAGCATTTGGCCATACGCGGGCCACATCATTACCACTTTTTGTTGTCAGGACTGCTTCATGAAGCCTGTTTGCGGTTGGTTTAATGCTCCCCTGACTCTCGCCTCTAATTTAGAGGCCCATGTTGTCTGGTTTATACCGGGATATTGCCCGCGTTGTAGTTCAGTGTACATAGCGAATTAAAAGCAAAGTTGTATACATATGTGGTAGTTGCGTTTTGCTGCATCAGTACTGCCTACATCATCATGCCGAACAATCACCGATTGGGTCTGCTCGTCCCGGGGGCTCTGCTGGCGACAATGTTAGCAGCTTTAAAATGTGGATTGGCTGCAAGTTCGTCTTGTGAGGCCGCCTACTCTCAGATTACGATAAACTGTCCATCAAACTGTACGTGTCTACTCAGCAATCAGTCCAGACTGCATATCGACTGTGACGATCAGCCATCTTCAAGGTTCGATTCCCAGCTCAGCGCCTTTTGGGAATCATTCCCAACTGCTCTATCCTTGCTGACAGAGCTCACAATCTCACACAGTCCTCTGGTTAACCTGCAGGACGCCGGCGCATGCGCCCTGGCGTCCCTTCGGAAGCTGAACCTGACTGTGAACCATGATATGGTCACACTGGGCAGACTGGGCTGCTTTTTTAGGCTTCAGACTCTCTGGGCGGAAACCAACTACCGCCTCACGGCGATAGACAATGACACGTTCGACGGACTGACAGAGTTGAAGATCATTCACCTGAGGGACAATTGGATAACTTCCATTTATCCTGAAGCATTTCTCCGGGTGCCAGCCACTTATATCGATCTAGGAGCCAACGCCTTCTATTCCCTGGATATCTGGCCTCTTTTTCAGCTGACGGGAAAGAAGAATTATGTCTCGTTCCGGAACAACCTCATCTCTCAGTTCACCAATATCCACAATCTGAATACGACGGAACTGAGGCCGTCTGGAACCCTGGATCTCACGTACAACCAGATCCGGCACATGTCGGACTTGGCACGAGGTTGGGGGTTCGATCAAGAGGAGGACATCTTACAGCTGTTCATAGAAGGGACATTTTACTTAGATCTGGCACAGAACCCGCTAACATGTGACTGCGTGGATTATGAGATTATCTCGAGGCTGAAGGCATTCTCACGCGTACCGATGATCAGCGAGCTGCGTTGCTATGACCCACGGGAGTTACGGGGTAAGCATATTGTAAACTTAAGCGACTCGTCAGTAGTGTGCTGGCAGCGCTGTAGTAGCGGCTGTATGTGTACAGAGCAGCCGTCTACCGGGTCCTACCTGGTGGACTGTAAAGACAGAAACCTCTGTCAGGTTCCTCTGTCTGTACCAGCAGAGATTACCCGGTTTGAAACGGTCGATTATACATACAACCTCTCCTTCCAGAACAGTACACTGCATGCCCTGGAAGCAAGAGATTACTTCCGGTCAGCCTCCATAGCCGATTTCAGAAATAATCACATCCATGCTCTCAATTATAGCACACTCGCCAGTCTGCGACATACTCCAGTGGTGCTTCTAGATGACAACGACTTGGGATACTTGGATCCTGATATTACAGCTCTTGACTTGAAGAACATGACTTTGACCCTTGAGAATAACCCATGGCATTGCAATTGTGAAGACCTGTGGTTTAAAAACTGGTTGATGTCCAATGATGCACCTAAAGGCATAAACTTCCAGAATATTAAATGCGCCAAGCCACCTGCATTATTCAACCGCACAATAGTCCACGTCAGTGACGAGGAATTTTGTCCCAGTAGCGTGGATATAAGTCTCATGGTATCCATCGCGGCATGCGTTCCCATCACAACTGTGCTACTAGTTGTGTTAGGTATGTTTGCCAGCTTTAGATTCCGGGTTTGGCTTTACGCCAAAACACAGTGGCATCCATTTGACCTGGACGAGTGTCTTGGCGAGAAGAAGGATTACGATGCTTTTGTGTCCTACGCTGAGGAAGACCGGGTGTGGGTAACCGACCTAATAGAGAGGCTGGAAGCGGAAGGATACAGAATCCTCTTCCATACCCGTGATTTTCCTCCCGGCATGCCAACAACGGAAAGCGTAGGGAACGCGGTGAATACAAGTAAACGTACAATATGTGTCCTTACTCCAGATTTTGTGAAAAGTGCCATGTGTAACTGGGAATTTGTGTCCGTCTTGAACAACGATTTGTTGGACAACAAACGGCGACTGGTGTTGCTGGTGAAGGAGTTGGTCCCAGAGGAAGACCGGAGTTTGTCTCTGCGTGGTTACATGAGGAACTACACCTATATCGAGGCTTGGGCTGATTACTTCTGGGATCGGTTGAGGTACTGTCTGCCTCTCAACAAAGAGGGAAGACTGAGTCCGGAAAGTAACCACAGGGCAGACTCCACGCAAGACAATGCACCATTATTGGCTTAAGGTGGCAGCATATCCCAAACTAGTGACCCCCACTCTGCAAGGCAGAGCTCAAAATCATACTGTGATCTGCAATAAGTGCAAATTGCCCTTGCATGTTGTAATATACTTCCAATATGCCACTCATGTACGATGCCCAAGTCCAAGTGTGGTATTTAAATATGGTTAACGCATATACCACGTAACGGTGTCCTGTAGAGTGTGTGATAACCCAGTGGGATGTAATATTGTAGGTTTAGGGATATTAAGTAACCACTTGCAATGCAAAATACGTTTGCTTTGATCTCTGAAGGCAGATAAAAAGGTCAGTTTAAAGTGATCCAACTGAATATAGAAGTGTAACTTCCGAATCTTTAATAATCGGCAGAGTGTAGGAAAAGAAATGTGAGAACAAGTAAATAAAATGTACGGTAATCAAGTCACATGTGTTATTTGTGCGTTGTTATTTTACAAATCAGGACACAAATTAGGTTGCAAGCACGTTATAAATTGCAATTGGGTTTAATTCGTGTTGTATAGCGAATTTGGCGCACTGCCTGTTATTGTCACAGTCAGCATAGTAATGGGCACGTGGCCGGTAACGTCTGCGTAGGAGTTTAAATTAGGAAGGCTCGACCAGATATAATGTTGATATACTAATACTGTTGCTCTGTTTTGATAGGTAGTCAGGTACAGCCAGATACAGAGCCTTTGTGGCCCGGGCGACCTACCTGATCATCGAGGGTACTGCAGGATCTAAGTTTTATATTTTGCTAGTTGTTTGCTAACTTTGAGTCAATATTAGCATCCAAGGTTTAGCCCAGGAACAGGTGTTATTGTGTACATTGCCATCATCACTGTGATCCGTTAATTGGTATCGCCCTCTAACTGGTAATCTTCCTTTACTGCATATTATTAGCTTGAGTGAGGATCGTTAGACACTTTCCAATATTAATCAATATTTAATTAAAATGAATAATAAGGTGTTTACCTGCATAACAGGTCAAAGGGGTCATAGGCAGCCGTTTCCGGATCAAAGGCCCATACACCTTGACAATCTGCTTGATGACGGCGGTAGGTATGGCACACTAATGTTCTATTATACCAATTTGACTCAAAGGCACTGACTTACCCACCCCAAAACACAACTACAACAGCAAAAGTACCCCATGTATGTACTATTAGTGGCACCTACCTAGTGCCAAATTGCATTCTGTTTCACTGTCCGAGTAGCCATTTTCGAGATACAGGACACTTTGAGACAAGTGAATTGACCTCAAAACGAACTATACAAGGTCAAAGGTACCCACTATATATCTTACTCGTGTCCTCGAGTCCCACAGTTCACTCCATTTCACTCTACGACCACCCTTATTCGAGTTACGGGCCATTGTGTGACAAGTGCACTGAAGTGCCATATAATAACATTGAACATAAAATTATTGTAATTGCAAATGTAAATTATTGCAGCTCTGGCATCGTGATCAGACACGTATATGCTACATCCAATATTGTCACGCTTGTTGTGTGCTTATCTATCATTCTGCTCTATTCTTTTCTGTCTACCTCTCCTCATATACAGTGCCACTTGCTTAAACAACGGATCTACACTATAGTGTCATCATTAATACAGTTTTCTATTATTATTATATTCACTAATTTTCACTAATTGACTTATTCGCTAATAATAATAATAGTTATTTTATATTCTAATGCTTTTTTTAAAAGTGAAGTGCTTTTTTTAAAAGTAATTAGCCTCGCATTTGTTAACTATTCTTCGTCTATATAGTAATTCCAGCCCATATCGGGTATATTAGGAGCTGTATTGATAAACACAAGGCTGGGTAGGAAAAGTAATTCTAAAGGTGCATATTTTCTATAAGGTTAATAGAATTTAAAGCATAGTGTATATTCCAAAGACAAGTACAAGTTTTTTTGTATTTTAAAAGGGCTTACCAAATGGTCATGGCTACACACATTTCTAGAATGCTTTTCTCTCCGCAAAACAAAATCAAAGGCACTTTAATCAAACTACACTCAAAATTTTTGTCCATTGACTAAAGCAGTCGGCAGGTCAGGCAGGCCGATTTAATGGAGACTGCCATCCTATCGTGTAAAAGCCCGTTGGAATTAATGACTGTTTAAATTTTGACAGGAAAATACAGCGCAAATACATACGACAATCGTATATCCAAAGACGGTTCATTTAATTGGTGCAGCAAATTGAAAGGAGTTTAAACAGCACTGTTATCTCAACTTGTGTGTAGCCAATTTTGGGACAATGAGCCGATTTTCTGGCGTTCTACGACAGATAGAAAGTACCGTAGCTCAGACAGAGGTCAGGTGTATGTTTATAACATTTAGTTTAAAAATAATGCAGTATAGTACTAGTAGTTTTATTTGTTATAGTGACGTGCGTTTACATTGTTCACATATATCTACAAACAACATGTACATAGTAAATACGCCCAGCCAATTTGGGTTATAAGTGACTCCATACCTTTTTATCAGTAAACACGAGACACCAAAATAGGTCACACGGCAGTCAAAATTCTACGTCTTGTAAGGCACTAGATGCAAATTTCACTAGATACAAATTTCGCAATACACTCGGTTCCGAATTCATAAAAAAATGTAACAAGACTGTATCTTCAGTAATATTTTCGGCTTTCCCAATTGCTCGAAAACTTTCCCTTTGTTCTTCATACTGAGGACAACTAAATATAAAGTGCTTTTCATCTTCTATTTTTTTTTCACACAGAAGTTTTGACACAGGTATAAGAGGGTAACCAATGTAGTTCCTTGAGCTTGTGTGAGAAACAGGTCTGAAAGGTGGAACACATGTGACAATTCGGCATAGGCAGTTGTGTAATTTCTGTTGGTGTTGATGTATTTTTGAGGACCCCATAGAGAAGTGAGCTACAGTGGCAGAGTCTAGTGCTTACCAAATCATTTACTACGTAATTCTTTATACACATAGAAATGTTTTCTTTCAAAGAACCAGCACAGGTTGCTGTGCAATTCAATTTTAAGTTGTAGCATAATATGCAGATTTATATACCCGAGTGATTTCCCCTATACTTTACCATTAGAGGCAAGTTAATTTGTGAACTGCCCAATTGAACGGCACCAGTCATTTGGCCATGTTCGCCCGAGTTCAGTAATCCATGAACTCGGACAATAACCCTTAAATCCAGGGCGGTTTTTAGTACAAATCCTTGGACACGAACGGGAAGGTTGTGTTTGGTCGTAAAACAATTGTGCCCATATTCATTTATCAGGATTGGGGATGATTCACTCTTATGATTCACTCTTGATGACACACTCTTGTGAATATGGGATGTCTCATGTACCTGCTGAATTACTCTGATACGGAACAGAACAGGCTCTCGAACGGCATCTTCCGGTTCGACCACGAATCGGACATTCATTAAGTGTTTCATGTTCTGGATCTGAAAGACTACACAGCCACCCGTCCAGTTATTATGTCTTTTTTTTAGTAAATTCAGTTTACAATGAGAGAGTTATTTAAGTTTAGTTTTATGAGCAAAATCAATATTGCTGTATTCCTGTTTTTTATATATGCATGTGTCTGTGGCTTTGGGTCGATGCTCAGGCTATTCACTGTATATCGTATCCTTACCATGATCTGCCCTTACCTGAGATCTCGTGCCCGATCATGTCCCCATTCTTGATGTTGTACTCTCCTAATCATCATCCACTATGTGCTCTGCCCCATTCTGTACCTCTTGTCAAGTCACTCGCTATATCGACTGTAAGGAGAAAGACTGCAGAAGCGTCCTGCACACTAAGATCATGTGTGCCAGTGTCTCCCCTAACCAGGAGGATGACCTACTAGAGCTGTATAGCACCTTACGGAGATTGTCAGCAGGTGGTGGAACTTATCACGTTACCCCCTAGCGAGGACAATGATGCCTACCGCAGAGTCGTGAAGGCGCTTATGGACACATGAAGGGTAAGGGTGTAGTAGCAATAGTAGCAGTAGCAGTAGTAGCAATCACAACAGTCGTAGTGGTAGTTGGTAGTAGTACGAGCAGTAGCAGCATCACCACAAGCAGCAGCAACAACAGGTAATAGTAGAAGTAGCAGCAGCAGCAGTGGTCGTATTGGTGGTAATAGTAGTAGCATTTGCAGTAGCAATAGCAGTAGTAACAGTAACAGCAGTAGCGTTTGCAGTAGCAATAGTAGAAGTAGCAGCAGCAACAGTAACAACAGCAGCAGCAGCAGCAGCAGCAGTAGTAGTTGTGGTACATGTGTGGTAGTAGTAGTAGTAGTAGTAGTAGTAGTAGTAGTAGTAGTAGTAGTAGTAGTAGTAGTAGTAGTAGTTGTAGTAGTAGTAGTAGTAGTAGTAGCAGTAGTAACAGTAGTAGTAATGGTGGTGGTGGTGGTAGCAGTAGTAGCAGAAACAGTAGCAGTGGTACCAGTAGCTGTAGCAGTGGTATCAGTAGCTGTAGCATCATCATCATCATCATCATCATCATCATCATCATCATCATCATCATTATCAGCAGCAGCAGTAGTAGTAGCATGCTCGCTGTCTATGATGCTCATCACATCCACGGCGGGAATAAATAATGTTGAAAGGGAAGGTAGGACGATGACAGTGGAAAATTGGCGAGGCAGAATATGTAACATCAGCACACGTTTAAAATATAGTGCAGAAACTTTTCAGAATAACACGTGCTCGATACCTCAAAAGCAACGCGTGAATTGAGGACTGCTATTTGGCTACCATCTCCAGTAATTAAACATATGCACGGAAAGAGGCAGCATTTTCCCTCTTTTCTTGGGACTGAAAACTCAAAGGTTTCACCGCACTCACCCTATGTTTTGTCGGTCATCATTCAATCCGTCATTCACGAATATGTGATATTTGTATAACCTCGGCTCTATATGTTCACAATTCTGCCAACAGTATGTGGTGGGAATGGTTTTCCACCCAAAAGAATGAATAAACTGTGTGATATCCTTTATTTACTCCATGATTCACTGCTATCGTTACAGGCCATAGCCAGCAAAACCCTGCTGGTCGATATGAACTTCGCACTACATGACTGGACCCCCTGTACTTCCTTACAGGTGAGTTCTGCAAGACTGTACGCCAAGTTATAAAACTGACAACTATGGAATTAGCCTTCTCACCCGGTTGATAATATATAGGATGTGTGTACATTTAACATTATGCGTGTGATAAAGTAGAGAAAAGTTCTTTCTGCATTCAATCAAATGATTTATAAAATCCAAGAAGAAAATGAAGAATTCTTGACAAAACAGACGAGTGACACTAGATCGTCTTTTTTCAGTTTCAGATGTTCTACAATGTACTTGTGGAAGGACAATTCGGTCTGACGGCATGGAAGTTCTTCTACATAGATAGGTCCACATTGAAAATGGTATCAGCAACGATACGTACAGATAAAAATACCAAATTGGTTTTAAAATATGTCCCACAAGAAATCGCCACAACAGGGTAAAACAAGTATTTAGTGAGTCGAGTAACGAACGTAATCAGTCATTCTCACTTACACTCCACTGAGGCTCAGCTGCCATATTCGTGTCATCGAAAGTGGAACTGGAATACACGATCTATATGTATGTGCCACGTAGCGATAAATATCGAACTATAACTGACGCGAGCGGAGCTTAATAAATACTCCGAGGAACACATATGGAATGATTTGAACAACAAATGTAAACCGACGACTTAGAATCTTTTAGTGTTATGATAAATACATGGGATGGTTTTACATGTGGCTGTTCTTATTATACTTTATGCGTTTTAAACAGAATGTAAGGCAAGTCATCTCATCTTACATACCCATTTCAAACCAGTTCACATGTCAGCTCATTCTCATCTGGCCAACGTAGCATGGTTAATAGTACGTGTACTAATGTTCTCTGTTTTACTCTGGTTTATTGTGGAATACACAAATCTGTAGACTACATGTATATGGAATGCTCCCGTTCCAGGTAGTGCTGGTGATCATATCGTACACTGCCATACTGCTGCGGTTTGGGGAGAGGACGAGTGG
>JAAUYG010105215.1_pt1 | contig 10666 bp, 12 predicted proteins | sample 7278091 | NCBI WGS metagenome assembly JAAUYG01 (sample SAMN14350201, study PRJNA611818) | marine sediment metagenome | isolation source: surface marine sediment (0.6m) | place: French Polynesia: Moorea | collected 2018-08
ACGAACGGCAAACCCAACAGAGAACCATGTGTCACCCTCTTTGGAGACGAGTATGCTAACAGCATACCAAACACCAAACACAAACCAAGTTACACCAAGGTAAAGGTACTGCATACCCAAGATAAACAACACATCAGCTGAGCATCTTCGCAGAGCTATGCTGCCACTGCTACCGCCTTAAAAAAAGTCTAGCTGCTGCTGCTGACCTCCCAGAGTATTTTGCCACACACTCACAACCTGACTGGCTACCTGCGCCCTTGTGAACTCGACATTGGGTCCTATGTTAGCTATCTCTTCTCCAAGGCCACTGAACCTTGTTGTGCGATGTCCGTTAGAGCACCTTGCTGGTTTGGTGTCAGCCGTTTTGTGTTTCAGGGATGTCACATGATGGCGGAGCCCCCACCCCCCCGCCCTGTGGCACCTTGTGAGGAGTATAAACACGGCTTTGCCGCACCCTAAGTCCCGTATATATGGAAACCCTAAGTACAGCTTGGCTAGGAGTACAGAGTACCCCTCACAACCAGTAGCTACATGCATTTCCAACAGCTTTAGCAGGAACCTATAAAACCTGCTGTTGGCTCTTGCCTCCAGGTTTAGCTGGACCCTGTAAAGCCCACTGTCATCTCTCACCTCCAGGATATTTACCTGCACAGACCACTACAGACTCGCTTCCCGTACCCTTGCGAGCTCGACACTTGGATGGATGTCACATCGCACTGCAGTTGCCTTCAGCACTGCTTCGTGTTGTGTTTTGCAGTTGGCCCGACAGAGGGCCCCGTGATCCCGGGCCGGTGTTCCCAGACCGAGGCGACGTGCCAGAACGGGCAGTGCATCCCACGCGACTACCTGTGCGATGGCGACTACGACTGCACCGACAGGTCCGACGAGTCCAATTGCGGTGAGTGGAACCCTGCACACGGGTTACGCTTCAAATCTGTAGGACGTAGCTGAGCACAAAATAGGGGTCTGTCTCGTTTCTGCTTTAAACACTGCTGCTCCAATTGGCAGCAGTGGTCGCAAGATCTATTTTAGGCACCATGCATCATTCGTTTCTCGTTTGGAAAGCTCCAAGGACTTACACATGCCATGGATGCAATAATGAACAGTCCTTTTGGCCCAACCCTTACATGAAAGCCAGCTTCACGCTTCCCCAACTTTGTGCGCACTGTGAAACCGCTTCATAGCAAAACAAAACATCAGACCCTGACTTGGGCCCAATCCACACAGGATGCAGGATGCGACGTGCAACGTGACACAAGCAAATGGGACCTGTTGATGTGAATGGGGGTGTCCACACTGCACACAAGCAACATCAAAGGAAAAACATTCAAATTTGCGCGCGCGTCGCGTCCAAGTTCTGTGTGGATTGGGCCTGAGGGCACTCGCTGCCTGGAGCCGCCCGGGTGATTGAAATGTCATGACCACTACGGAAACAATTAGCATCATCACGTTCAACCTCTGTTCACTGTCCGTGTGTATTTTCAGTGAACCCGCTGCCGTGCGAGCCCAACGAGTTCCAGTGTGCGAACGGCAAGTGCGCCATGAAGATCTGGCGCTGTGATGGTGACGACGATTGTGGTGACCGCTCCGACGAAACCAACTGCCGTGAGTAGTGTTTGAAAGTGTTTGAAAAACGGAGCACAGTGTTAACACCTCTGGGTGGTGCGTGCGGAAAACTTCTGAATATTTCTTTGGGAGACCAGGGATATTGCCAATATTTTTATGTCCGTACTGAGAAATCTATTCACAGTGAATGAAACATGACCTTGTCACGCATGCTTGTTTTACCATGTGGGCAAACTTCCAATTCCAATCAAGAAACCCTGATCTGGAGCACTGAGGGGAACTGGAAACAAAAGCAATGAAGTTCTGGCTTCTGACAGTGACCAAGTTGGTGCTGTGGTTCCTGCCCAGAAAGACACGTGCGACCCACGTGTTGTTGACTTCCGGTTTGTGGTTGCAGCGACGTCCGATCCGAGCGCCCCCTGCCGCGCTGACGAGTACCAGTGTCTGGAGGGCAACCAGTGCATCCCGGCGAGCTACCAGTGCGATGGCGAGATCGACTGCCAGGACAGGAGTGACGAAATCGGCTGTGGTGAGGCTTAGAGCATAATGTTTTTGCAATCATCTCTGATTGCTCAGGTCTTGTAGCTGTTCTGTGTGTGTTTGGTTTCAAGCAGCTCGTCATGTGGTGAGGCTTCACAAAGAGTTTCATTCGCTGGAAGTGACGAACAGAAAACTGAGCGTGGATCTGAGTAACTCAGATACTTGTGAGTACTGGAGTACTGGGTGGATACTCACGGCCTGAGTAACTCAGATACTTGTGAGTACTGGAGTACTGGGTGGATACTACAACGGCAGTTCACGCAGGAACGTCAGCAACTTTTCAACCCTCTGGCCTTTTCTCCTGTATGGAGACAAGCGGTTGTTTGTGGACACTTCTTTAGGAAAAGCCCAAAGCAAAAACACTAACTGGGTGTCGTTCCTTGTGTCCCGTTCGGAAAGGCTTGGATCAAACTTGTGTGGAAATTCTGCTGTACATCTGGTTTGACGAGCATGGGTCAATAACACTTGCAGGGCTCAGACTCGAGTTTGATAACCTGCACGTCTTTGCTTGCAGCGTCCCCCACGGTGATACGGGCACCGTCCGGCTCGCGGCAGGCACGGCAGGGAGAGACGATCACCATTGTTTACACTGAGCTTCATTGTTCACACCACGCGTCTTTGTTCACACTGCGCGTCTTTGTTTGTAGCATCCCCCACGGTGATACGGGCGCCGCCTGGGTCGCGTCAGGCGCGTCAGGGAGAGACGATCACCATCGAGTGCGAGGCCATCGGCGTCCCGACGCCCATCATCGTGTGGCGCCTCAACTGGGGCCACATCGGCAAACCGCCCAGGGTACGTTCCTTCTTTCTTGCCCCAGTCAGAAAATAGAAAACCGTCTGTTGGTACACAGGTAGAGTGACGTCTGAGGGCGGCCACAGCGTCTTGACGATCAGCGCGGACGAGGGCGCGTCCACGTCGGAGGCACTCAACAATCATGATGCTCTGCATAAAATGGTGCTCTGTGACGATCTGTGACACTCATTTACAGGTGACCACGACGTCTGAGGGTGGACGTGGCGTCCTGACGATACGGAACGCCCGCGCCGAGGACGAGGGCGCCTACACGTGCGAGGCGCTCAACAACAAGGGCAGTATCTTCGCCGTTCCCGACGCCATCATTACCATAACAGGTACGTCTCAGTATCACAGTCACAGGTATAAACAGCCCCCCTCCCCCCTCACATCCGCAGGCCAGTCTCCCTGTCACAATTCAGTCTCTGCGGCAGGTTCATCTCGTGAACGTCTCGTTCTGTCTGAAGTTGCAGCCTTGTTGTGGCCCCTCCAGCCATCAGTGCCACAGATCACAGGTACAAGCACCGTTTCCTCCAAACGACCCGCCCCCCCACAAGTTCCCCTTGATCTCACCGGACATGTTCTGTAAGAAGTTGTAGCTTTGTGGTGGCATTTGTATATACGTGTCCAGTACGCGTTTGGAGGTGGGGCTTCAAACCTTGCCTGCCGTCTTTGATCAAAACAAGAGGACGCGTTCTGGCCCAACTTGGCCCTCAACCTCTCGAATCAACAAGTTTGCAAAAAGAACTGAACTGAGTTGATTTTCAGCCAAAATGTGGAGAAGCAAAGCACGTGCCTAAATCTGCCTGTCTGTATGTGAGGACTCCCTCCAGCCACCCCTTGCCCAAAGAGATTTACCCTCAAACACTGAAATGTCCTCCCTTGAACAGCTGCCCCCCCCCAAGAAAAAAAAACAGTTGCCGCAAAAGTTCTGTCCCATCCTCTGTAGGTCCATATGTGCCACGCGTGGGTGCAATGCCTCCCTCCAGCACTCGTTGCTGTGCACATCTGCACTTTCTTTTCTGGGCGGTGTGTGTGTGTGTGTGTGTAGGCTCATTCACACCAAACGTTAGTGTCAGCGTAACGTTGGTCCAGCGTAATGTTGTCAGTGTCGTCCATGGGTAAAAGTATGTGTGTGTGCAGACTCAGCATTTTGCTCAAAACACTGGCAAAATTGAAACATGCTCAATTTTTCAACGACAACATTGCCGTTACGCTGACGCTGGCGTTTGGTGTGAATGGGCCTTCGGTGTGTGTGTGTGTGTGTCTCTGCGTGTGTGTGTTTTCACCTCTCTATGTTTGTGTTTCAGTGCAGGGTGGGGTGTGCAGCTCCACGTTCACCTCTCTCTGTGTCTGTGTTTCAGTGCAGGGTGGGGTGTGCAGCTCCACGTTCACCTCTCTCTGTGTATGTGTTTCAGTACAGGGCGGGGTGTTTTCACCTCTCTCTGTGTATGTGTTTCAGTGCAGGGCGGGGTGTGCAGCCCACCGTTCTTTAACATCGAGGCGGGAACGCGTGAAGACTGCGTGCGCTGCTACTGCTTCGACCAGACGACCGACTGTGTCAGCAGCTCCCTCTACAAGTCTGAGGTCAGTGTCTGTCACTTCCGGCTCTCAGCATTTCCGGTGTCTTTGCAGTTCGGCTGAGCACGACGTAGTCGGGATGGCCGAATGGAGTCATGCATGTGTCGTCATTGTGGGGGACCTCTCTGGGGGGACCTTTAGCTAACCTAGCGGGGGTCAGCCTGTGGAGGGGGGTAGCTGTGTGGGGGGTGGTCAGCTGTGTGTGGGGGGGGGGTCTGGCATTACATTGTCACGTGATGGTGATCACATGATGGTAGGGGGCACTCGGCCTAATGCTGAGTTGAGTCAGCGTAACTTGTTAGCATGTGCCTCCAAGGCAGAGCGGCTCAAAGCAGAGTGGGATCTCTTCTCACCCAGTGCCTTTCTGCCAAAACGTACTGATAAGCAGATAAAGAGAACATGTTTGGGTCGTACCGAAAGAAAGCGTGCATTGCTTTCAATTTTCAAAGCAGACTCTGAAACCCAGAACATCAAGGCCTTTCAGCCAACCCTCCAGAGACAAATATTTTTTTCCTGTAACTTGTGTTACCTTTCCCTTATTTCAGGTTGTGTATTCTGCAAGCAAAAGCGCCTAGCACGAATCATTCTGCCGTTATTGTTGTTGTTGTTGTCCTCGTCGTTGTGGACGGGCCCCCACCGCGACCTCAACGCTAATCAGCACCGTTGTTCCACTGTTTGCCTTTGCAATGTCACGTGACATGGTTTCCACTCTGTTTCCAGATATCTGTGGGGAACTCGCTGAGTCTGGTGTCACAGTCGTCGCGGCAGCCACTGAGCAGCACCTTCGTGCAGTACCAGCCAATCAACAACGAGTTCAGCGTCTCGGACTACTCACGCCGCGTGGTCGGGGACTACTACTTCAGCATGCCCGTCCAGTTCCTGGAGAACAAGGTCAGTGTGGTCGGGGACTACTACTTCAGCATGCCCGTCCAGTTCCTGGAGAACAAGGTCAATGTGGTGGGGGACTACTACTTCAGCATGCCCGTCCAGTTCCTGGAGAACAAGGTCAGTGTGGTGGGGGATTACTACTTCAGCATGCCCATCCAGTTCCTGGAGAACAAGGTCAGGTTCACCTCAAAAGAAACAGCATCGGACTGAAAACTGATTGTTCCTTTGGTAAATATCCTTTGGCCTCGTGCACAAAACATCAAAACAAAAACCTGGCATTGAACCATTGATATCAATTGATGAACTTGACAGAAGTGTTTGAGGCTTCTGTTCTGCCAGTGGGTGGTTATCCACGTCACGCAAAAGTGACGCCCAAAGTAACACACAGTTTTTGTTAACCCCTAAAACACTGGTGCACAACTGGTAGTTTAGAACGATTGGCCCCAGCAGATATACTGTGGCCAAACTGAACGTTCACAGGTCTATGCCCAGGAAAACGTCTATTTTGGCCCAGGCACCGTTTACCCGTGTTAACGTTGCGATCAACACTTAACACTGTTTCACCCACTGTGTTTTTAAGCCGCGCGCCACTCTGGCGGGCCAGGGAAGCGGCTTATCTGAGTCACCATGCCATCATTATCATTATTGTCATAGACAGAGAAGGAAAAATTGACTGCTCCCCTCCGGCCAAATCAACACAGCTGAATTCAAAAGGTTACACCAAAGAAGCTGCCTCCCCAGCCAGAACTTCACATTTTCTGCTCTTTTTCTGCCAGAATCCAATATCTGAGCCCCAATTCTATACCACCCAAAAATTTGTGATGGGAGAGTGAGCGCGCGGCATTGATGCTGATAAGCACCCTTGTTACTGTGTTCTGCAGGTGACGAGTTACGGGTCCAGTCTGTCCTACACGATCCACTACGAGGTGGACGGCCGGGCGGACCGGCCTACCGGACCCGACATCATCATGGCCGTGAGTATCTACCCAGTACTCCAGTTCTCACAAGTATCTGAGTTACTCAGGCCGTGAGTATCCACCCAGTACTCCAGTACTCACTCCAGTACTCACAGGTATCTGAGCTACTGAGGCCGTGAGTATTCACTTCTAGTAAACACGGCAAAGACTCAGAAGTTTGTGTCTGATTTACCCAATTTACGATGGCATGCAACTTGTGTCGCTCAATTTTGCAAAACTGAAAGTTCTTACTGCACCTTTGTTTCGTAGAGCTTTCAATGCAAAGCTGAATGAAACAGTAAAAAGCCATCATTTTACCAAGAGCAAGATGTTTTTGCTTACTGACGAGTTTTTGCATAAAAGTTGAATGCTGAGAATTTAGTTTTCTCAACCAAAAGAAATTTTGGTTGGGGAGGGAGACATTCAAATGTCTTAACAAACATATACAGCAGGCAAAAAAATGATTTTCACCTGAAATAAACATTGCTTCTGTTTCTGCACGCAGGGGAAGAACGGGCAGATCGTGTACCACACGGCGCTGCGCAGGGCGTTTGCCGGCGCCACCGAAACCGTGTCAGCGCCGTTCAGGGAGGTACGTACAGGATCCTGGCTTCAATTGTTTGCTGGCTCCATTTAGAGAGGAAGAAAAATCTTCATGCAGGACACAACACACACACCTCGCAAGTGCAGACTCACGCCCTTAGCTACCGCGATTATGACCTCCCATTGACAACAATTGCAACGATTCCATCTCGCCTGGTGTCAAAAGCCTGTCTGGCGTCACTGAGGCCGTTTGTTGATTGTTGTATCTTGCACTGCACCTTCTGTTGGGAAGGGGGTTTGTGGGCGTCACCAAGATCGTGTCAGTGCCTTTCAGGGAGGTAGGTGTCATGAACTGCACCGTCAGACTGACACCACCAGATTGGGTGAACATTCACAAATGTGCCAGAACGTTTTGCATTCTCAAAGGTGAAATAAAGATCATTTGCACTGTTTTCCCTTGCAATTGGTCAAAAAAGCCCTTTTTAGTTGTCAATTTGTTGGAGAAATCCGCCTCAGGACGAACATCTGAACCATTGATGAGTCCCCCACCCTGACCGCTGGGTTTCAAAGACCGCTCACATTTAGATCAGGGGAGCTTGCTGCAACATTGCAGTAATTACAGCTTTGCTGCAGTCTTCCTAGGTTTCTGCCACCTGGCAAAGAGATATTACACCAACCAAAGTACCTTACCAATGGTTTCAAGCTGTTCAGGCCAAGCGCGATGAATTTGGGACGGCCTATGGTCATGTATATACATGTTGTCATTGTCATCATGCAGGTAACACCCCCCCCCCACACACACACATCATGCAGGTAACACCCCCCGCCCCCCACAGCTGACCCCCCTTGCTAGGTTAACCCCTTTGCTGAGCTGTTAGGCTGACCCCCCTGTCACGTGACCGTTGTAGGTAGGGACGCTCGGCCTTTACGCTGACGAATGTACTTATTCAGTGCAGTGGCAAAAGTTAGCGTCAACGTTGACGTTTTCTTCCCGTCTCTTATGCAGGCGTCGTGGACATCAGACGAGCAGGGTCTCCGTACGGTAGACCGGCGCACCCTGATGGGGATCCTCGCCGACCTCAGCCACATCTTCATCAAGTCCAGCTACGACCGCAATCAGCGGGAGGTCAGGTCAGTGCGCATGCTCTTCACTCTTCTTCATTCCTCTCCATAAAGGCCCATCCACACCGGAGACGAATTGGCATTCGTGCCGAATTGAGCAAACAATTTACCATGGGAAAGAATGGCAATTTGTCCACTCAATTCGGGACAAATGCCTTAACACGGGCCTTTGAACGTCTTCTCGCACCAAGGCGTGCTTGGTGAACAGCGCCGTGTGCCCATGCGCAGGGTCACATTGGGTCCTTCCTGCGTGGAACACTCTGTGCAACGGGCCAATGCATGAGTATGGTTGGGATTTAGATCAAGGCCAATCCACACCAGAGACGAACAGGAAGAACAGGAATTCGTCCGGAATTGAGTGGACGAATTTCAATGACAATTCCTTTGCTCAATTCCGGATGAATGCCAATTCGTCTGCAGCGTGGATGGGATTAAAACCAGTGTTGGCCTTGGTAGCTGTGGCTTCCTGACATTCGAGCAGTAGGTTTGATGTTTTGTACGTAACACAGGAACTTTCATCAAGACAACAGTGGCGATTATTTGATTTTTCGCCAGTTGATCGTCCCTGAGATGCCCCAAGTTCAATTTTAACTAAACCACAACAGGTTTGGTGTTGATAGCTTTGGTTGGGCGCGTTTCAGATTGTTGATTGAAGGTTTCTGCACCAGATTGCTGGTTGTTGTCGTCTGGATTCTCTGCTCCTAGTGTTTGCGTCAATACAAGATCATCACTCTTAGCCACAGTGAGTCGTTCTCGCTGAAACATGTGGCGAGGAACACAAAAGGCAACCGGGTGTGAGGTCTTTTCCCATGTTTTCAACTTTATCACGGAAAGAATGTACGTTGGGGGTTTTTGTGGAAATTTGCACCCATCAAACTCACAATAACAAATGGGTCATTCACACAAAAAGCCCAAAAGAGCGGCGTGCTGTTGTGAAGCGTTGAGCTTCATATCTGCTGCTCTGTCAGAAGAAAAACGTATTTGAACTTTTCACAATGTTTTCAGGCGGTTTACCACACCGTATAAACCGCCTATAGGAATCACGAAGGCAAAAGTTAGCCAATTTCGTGTGGCTTTACCTTGAGGTGTGGGTTTGGTTTTATACCATTTCTGGGGCCCTAGGGTGATTATCTAAAACCCTTTTTTAAAATTTTTTTTATCTTCATTTTTGACGAAGTGCCGGGTGGAATTTTTTTTTTTTATTTTGAATCAGAAGTAGACAGATAACACAGATAGCGTTTGTGTGGTCGTTTCATGACATGACTTGAGTTATCGCGATTGATAATGGAAGAAGATAACGAATTGGATACAGCAAATTGATTGTTGATCTTTACATTTGTTCTTGTTTGCGAACAGCTGATGCCAAACAGAAGAGTAGGACGATACAACATTTTGATGTCTCAGGAAATTCCTTTTCATGTTAACGATTTCACTACGGCACTGTGCCCTTCTTTTCAGTTGCTTAGCAATTTGACAAATGAACTTGGGAACTCTGGTCAATTTTGCTCAATGGCACACAATTGGAAGACTGAATTTGGTTGCACTCAGAAAACATAACAAACTTTGGTTTAGCTACAACAGGAGAAAGGTTTCTTTTTGTTGAGCCGTCTTTCAGGTGTGTCCCGACCTTCTCTCACAGGAAGCCGAAGAATTGATAACAACATGTCGTGTCCCTCTCCGTTTGTCTCTCAGCCGTCTGTGCGGAAAGAGCCCCCCCCCCACCTCCGTCCCGCCGGCAATTGACAAAAATAAGGACTTTGCCTTTTATTCCGTAAAAGACACTGTTGCCGACAAGTTTTGCAATTTTGTTAGTTATATATGGGGAACTGATCTTTTTGCCAAAACTTGTTGACACCACTGTTTCAGTATCTGCTGAAGATAGCATTTGCATTGCTCTCAATGGCTTTCCCCTAACATCACTCATTTTCAGTCAGCGTTCTCTGAAAGCAATTACAGAATAAGCGCAAAATCTATTTTTGGTTCCAATATGACGCCATTGTCCCCCCTACCGCACAAAATGCGTGTAGAAGTTTCTCTTGGGGTCAATACTGAAAGCATTCTTGTTGATTCTCTCATTGGCCGCGTGTGACGTGCCTAATCCAGGTCAGGGATGTTGTGTTCAGGCTCTGCTCCTGTGTTAGCTTCTGTGGGCCCGTGCGCATGTGTGCCGCACATATTGTCACGTGGTTGATCATGTGGGTTATCACGTGGTTCAGCACTTCTGGTTTTGTTTCCAGAAGCGCCTGTTGTGTTCTGGGTTGTCCTGTTTCCTTGTGTCAAGTGTCCACATGCAAACGTCTTGGGGTGAACGAGAATCAGGATCAAGGAAGACAAAACAATAATAGAAATCTCAAAAAAGGCAACACAGCATGACGTGTCTGTCTTTAGGCCGAGCGCGACTGTAAGTCGAATCGGCCTAATGGAGTCACGTGTGCGTCATCGTCGTTGTTGTCGTGGAGGAGGCCCCGGGCGGGGGGGGGGGGGGGGGGGGCGGGGGGGGGGGGGGGGGGGGGGGGGGGGGTGGGGGGGGGGGGGGGGGTGGGGTGGGGGGGGGGGGGGGGGGGGGGGGGGGGGGGGGCGGGGGGGGGCGGCGGCGGGGCCCGGACGAGAGCGACGGGTGTTAGGGGTTTCTGACGGGGTGACGGGGAGTAGCGGGCGGAGGGTACGCAATGGTGTA
>JAAUYG010038291.1_pt1 | contig 10665 bp, 4 predicted proteins | sample 7278091 | NCBI WGS metagenome assembly JAAUYG01 (sample SAMN14350201, study PRJNA611818) | marine sediment metagenome | isolation source: surface marine sediment (0.6m) | place: French Polynesia: Moorea | collected 2018-08
CCCCTATTATTTTAGGAAAATACAGCCAAAGTTCCCTACAATTGGACATTATTTTTTACCAACTGACAGATTAAACAATGCTGATGGCCAAAACTCTGAACAACCCACCTTGACTTGGTGATTATGGAGTGTCTGAAGTACATAATCCAGCCGCCTCTGTACGCTATTTTTAGCTTCCTGGGCATGTTCTTTCGTGCTGGAAACTGTAATGACAATTTTGCATCGCTCTGGCGCCAATGACATTTCCCCAGTGGCCGAGACATGGATTTCGTTGGATGGTAGTTTGATAGGGTTTGCATCATCGCACTGTTCTTTAATTTTTCTCGGGGGTGAAATTTCTGAAGGGGCTGTTACTGACGCGAAAACTGTAGAGCGCTTATTAGACATCTTTGTCACGGCAGCCATTTGTAAACAAAGCTTATGGTATCATGTACCCATTCTTACAAACCTTTCGCTTCAACACACTGCACCGCTCGCTGGTCGAGAGCTGCGGTGGTCGGCCCTCGTCGCACGACGGTTGGCTAGAACTGACGAGACGGGCAGTGTACGTGTCCCTCCAAGTCGTGTCGTCCTAATTAAGCGTGTTGCAAAAATCAAATTGAGTTCACAATTTTAAGGACATCAGTTATATGCAAATATTTATTTATACATACTTTGGTACTTTGGACCGCTTCAAATATGGCTAGTATAGACTAGAGGCTATGATTTCAAAGTAACTTATAATTATACAAATTTTAATTTATTTTTAAATGCAATTTTTTTTTGGGGGGGGGATGTTCACACAATGAATTAGTAGTAGCATACAGTGCAACCACACAATGCGATTAATGCAAGGTTTAATTTCTTGGCAGCATCACCAACAGCAGATCGGCTGTTTATTGACATGTTGTATCCCAGGAGGGTAACTTGGGGCAAACAAATGTTAGGGACGTGCCACTAGAAAGGGTGTCTTTTTTAACCTTTTTGGTATGCCAATGGCTCCTAATTTTAGCCTTTTTTGTATGCCAATGGATGTTAACTTTACCTACATGATAAACCATTTATTATACATGTTGTGTGATGGTTATAGGTTGCGTGGTTATACAGCTACAGTGCTGCCGCCTAGCGGTGTGATTTGTCATACACTATATAAGGAGCCGTCTAGGTAATAAAGTGCTCTCTGTTCAGTAGACTTCAAACCTATCGGACGTGTTCGTGTCTCTCTCTCTCCCATCTATTATATACCTGAACAGAACATCACATGTTGTATCACCTCTGTCAATCGTTTGAGTGATATGCACCAAGGAATTTGTCTGATGCACACACATTGTAAATTCGGTGGATATGTACAATGTTGTGTGTGTCCTAATTTTCTTCACTTTTAGTATTTGGATGGGTCCTAATTTTCTTCACTTTTTCGTATTTGGATGGGTATGATTTCAAGGCTCTCTGAAGCACCCCCTTATATATTTATATGCAGATGACACCCATCCCGCCCCCAGGGGATGTGTCCAGATCTTACTAAGTACTCTCTAGCTATTCTCTTTTCTAATATGTTACCCAGTGTGAACACGTAGCTACTGCTCTCTGCAAATGGAATTTAAGTTACACTGTATTAGAAAGTTTATTCAATTCTTGTTCTCGTTATGGGGCCAATTGGGAGTAAAAGTTAAAATATCTTCGCTGAAAATAAAATCATGTATACCCCTAGGAAGGGTCTCTACAAAAAAAATGTTCCGGGAATTGTGAAAGTTTGAATTTTTATGAGTTTGTTTTTTAAATTTGTTCTTTTTTGACGTTTGACAACGTAGTCAATAGGGAATTATAAAATATGCTTTGAAAATAGCTTGTCCTATTGAGAAACAGACGAAAATTTGGGTCTCTATGGAAAGTACCTATTCTATGCTGGGTATTTTTGACTGTTAATAAATTAAGTGTTTGTCATTTTGGGGTTATTTGGTGCATTTGCGACATTTGACAACCTTGTATTTCGAAAGTGGTTGGTCATAGAGCGAAATAGATCACAACTTGGACCTCGTGGATACTTACAAGGTACTTTTGATCGTTAAGTGTTTAAGGTCATATTTATATCATTCAATGCATTTGTGAAAAACTAGTAAAACGGCCTGAGACAGGTTTTCTGGCTAAGGACCATATATGGGAGAAAAAGTTATAAAAGACATCTCCCCTGAAAGTACACACGAGATTCCCAAAATTCGCGTTAGTATATACTCATGTGGAGGGTCCCTATCAAAGTTGTTAAAAGAGTTGTGAAGTGTGAAATTTTGGATTTTTGTAAAATTTTTTTCTTTTTGACATTTAACGTGGTAGTCAATGGGGAATTATAAAATGTGCGATATCTTGAAAAGGGCTGGTCTTAGAACGAAATGGACTAAAATTCAGGCCTTATGGGTAAGCACTTAGTCCACACAGGGTACTTTGACATTGTTTACGCTCAGCCTGAGATCATTCGTGATATGTGCATTTCTGATCAACAATCGTGTATCTCGAAAATGGTTGTGAAGTGAAACTAACCTAAATTTGGACCTCGGGGGTACTTACATAGTGTATATAGGGTACTTTTGTTGTTACCATTAAGTATTCAAGGCCAACCTGAGATAATTCACTGCATTTCCTATTTTCGACAGAGTCGCATATATAGTCACCCCAGCTACATAGTAGCTACAAGGCAGTTTGATATAAGAGTAAAAACTTCACATCTGGCAAGTCACCAAGGAGAACGTAAAGGTCCCTGTGCCGCTTGTTATTTGTTGCATTTTCACATTTACGTTGTGCAGCATGGTACCCAGTGCATGCTATATACCATACGTGAAGCTGCTAGATGTTGTAGGCATCACCATGTTTGCGAACTTCTATGAGGTGTTATATCAATAAACCCCACTTAGATGTTTGCCCACTTTGGATTTTTTTTTCAAATTTATCATTGTTTTTTCCTTAGTACATAGGGACATAAAGGCAAAAACAAGGCAAGAGTTTCCATTTGACTTTTTTGGACCATCTCCTTTATTTTATATGCAGTAAGTTACAATTAAAGTTACTTTTTCAGAATTCGGCATGTGCGACTTGTTTACAAAATCTTTAATCTAAAACTGATCTTGGGCAAACAAAAGACAATGGTTGCCAATGCGAAGTGAAGGATTACGTCCATTTCTAGACTGAAGCTTTCGTGTGGAACAGACTGTGGGCACTATTTGGCCATTTTTAGTCCGGTGATTGAATCAGTGTTGTTCACAATACACATACAGTTTAGCCGACAGCCCAGTCATGTTCCCACTGTTCTTCCGGGTTTACATACACCTGCCTTCTGCAAAGTATAGGATCCTAAATTAACACCCAGTCGTTTCGTCTGGTGCAGTCTCCAATTGCATGTTGTATGTGATTCCATGGGCACTATAGCTACTTACGGCTTCCAATTCAGTGATTCAATTCAATCAGCCTTGTATGTTCATATTTTGTGTACGATACTATGGGGACCACATACTTTGTCCAGTGCTGTCACTGAATTCAATCAACACTGTATGTTCTCATTTTGTAAGAGATTCCTTGGCTAAACCTTGCTGTTTCCAATCACCGGACATGCAGCCCTGGTTGAATTCAATCACCACTGCATGTTATCATTTTATATGCAATTCTATGGGCATTACTTTCCACTTCCATTCTGATTGAATTCAATCAGCACTAATAATCCTAATTATATAATTTAGTATGCGATTCTATGACATTACTTGCCATTTCCAGTCCAGTGGTTGATTTCAATCAGCACTGCATGTCAGTTTGCGTGCGATTCTATAGCACCCCTAAATTTTTGTTCTTTAAGTTGGCGCGGCGTGTTCTTATTTGGTATGCAATTTTGTGGGAAATGCATGCATGCTCTTTCGAATTCCAGGCCAGCGAGTAAATTCAATCAGCTTTGCATGTTCTCATTTCGTACATGGTCCTATGGACACTAGCTGTTTCCAGTCCTGTGACTGAATCAATCAGCGTTCTTACTTTTTCTTATTTGGTGTGCTATTCTACGGATATTTCTTGCTGTTTCCAGTCCGGTGATTAAATTCAACCAATGCTACTTCTTCTCATTTTGTACGTGATTCTACGGGAAATACTTGATGTATCTAGTCTGGTGATTGAATTCAAACAGCGCGGTTTGTTTTCGTATGGTGTGTGATCCTATATAGGCAATACATTCTGTTTCTAGTCCTGGTTTAAATTCAGTCAGCGTCGTATGTTCTCATTTTGTACGCTATTATATAAGCAATATCTACCGTTTCTAGCCCAGTGACTGAATTCAATCTGGGCTGTATGTTCTCATTTGTACGCGATTATATGGCCACTTGATTCTTGCAACATCCAGGCCGCTGATTGAATTCAGTGTTGATAGTGCTCATTTGGTATGCACTTCTATGGCACTACTTGCCGTATATCCAATTCAATTCAATCAGCCCAGCATGTTCTTATTTTGTGGACGATACTATGGGAACTACATGCTTTGTCCATTCCAGCAGTTGAATTCAATCAGCACAGCAAGTTTTCTTATTTGGTGTGCCATTCTATGGACATTGCTTGATTTTTCCAGTCCGGTGATTGAATTCAGTTAATGTCACTTGTTCATTTGAGTCAAATTTGCACTAAGTGCTGGTTCCAGACTGGTGATTGAATTCAATCACAGCTGTATGTTCATATTGTGTACACTTTTCTGTGTACACCGCTTGTTGTTACCAGTTGGGTGATTGAATTCAATCAGCGCTACGTGTTCTTATTTTATACGTGATGCTATGGGCACTTTTTACTACTTACCGTTTTCAGTATAGTGATCAAATTCAATCGGGGTGAACTGCTGATTTGTGCAGGTAAACAAAAAAAAAAAAAAAAAAACAGTTGGCGTGTTGCAATAGTTTGCTGTGTCTTATATGGATATATATTATTTAAAGAAATTTGCTTATATTTAACAAGACAAACCATATACGAAATGCTTTGCACTTTGCATTATGTAGAAAATGTACGCACAGGCTTTGAATATTACAAGGAAATTAGCCAAATTTGAAAACGGTAAATTTTAATTGGAATAGTTTATTATTGTTTGAAAATTTGAAATTTTACCATTGTAGCATTAGCAAGGAGCACAATAGCAGAAAAAATTATTGCTTTGTGCGCCCAATCGGCGAGTCAAAGAGTTTATAGCTATAGTACCATACGGCATCAATTGGAGGTTGCTTATAACGTAGCGCGTCAAGTGACATCTGGCCTTCAAACGTCCAAATCAAGACCGCGCAACGCCACATCCCATAACTCAAAAACGTTGTATGGTGGGGCTTATGTTTCTATAGAAGACTTATAAGCTGCATATAAGAGTTCAGAATGTGTGGTCACCTTTAACCCGTGTAACATTCAAATGTAAAAATCAAGGTCATGCAGCTTCAACGCTATATAGGACTCACAAATGGTACACAATGATGCGTAAGTTACTACAGAATCAGTACTAATAGCAACGAAGTTGCGGGTTAGGTTTCTAGAATTGGATGTGATCTGTGACTTTGGATGACCTCGAAGGTCAAGATTAATATGCAACATTAAACCCATATACGTGTAACTGAAAAACGATGAAGAGTGAGGCTTAGGTTGCTGTGGAATTCAAATGGAAGTTGCTTGATAATTCCAGAATATTACGTGACCATTTGATCTTGGGTGAACTGAAAGGTCAAAAGCAAGGTCAAGCATAATCTAACCCCAGTTATTCAACTAATGAATCATATACGGGGTAGTGGGTTACTAAAGAACACTGATATATTGGGGATCTTGCCTTTGGGGTTTCACAATAAAGTAGTAATGTAACCTGTGATCATGAATGACATTAATGGAGTTCTAAGACCATGCAACTTTAAACCACTATAACTTAGAAATTTTGTATCCCACGTCTTGAGTAATTATGAGGTTCACATGGTTCTAGGATCTGGGTCATTTGACCGCGCATGGTCAAATCGCGTCTTCGGGCAGAATTAAAGTGCTTCCAAGCTTTGCAATCATCTCAAAAACATGTATATTATAATTACACTGGCATCATCTACAGAAAGCTAAGCAGAACTTAAATGTCCACGAGCCTGTCTGTTTGCACAAGTCGGACATGCACTTATGTCAACTGAACTGACCTCTTCAGCGATCGTAATACTAGTTGTCCCACTTTGTGCCGATTTTACCCTGATATTATATGGTCTCGGGTTTTTTTACTATGTAAAATAACATTTTGCCTGTCACTAAACACTTATGAATTTCACAAAAGCCGACAGCCTAGCGTTAAAGATCAAATCGAGACAACGAGTTCATTACAATAAATTGAACTATTTATTATGTCTCATAATGGCTATTTGATACAAAATGAAAATTAGGGTATAGCAAGTAAACGAGGTTACAAGAGAAAATGTGAAAGTACTCAGTTCTTACATGGGTTCTTTAGAAACGCAAATGCCTGGTATATGTATATATACCCCAGCTATAGTAACGTTTAATATTAATTAGCGGGACGGGTCTAACATAGCCCATATCATGATCGGGACCAAAGAACGCTATAATCATCGTCTGGGGTTCTGCATTTGGGATATTACACTACAGTAAATATAGTGTACAGTTAAGTGTTTATGTAGTAACACTATACACGAGCAACACACTACATGAACCACTAGTATGTCTATTTCGTCTCAGTTCTTGATGAGCGTTAAAAACACCGGAAACCACGCATTAGCGCTGGGCGGAAGCCTATTAGTGAAAGGCAGACGTTCCTCTGACGCCGACATTCATTCGGCGAAAGGCCTGGAGGCTCCCAGAATGGCTATCAGTCATAGAGCATTGGGGTTATTGGCATGGCCCCATGCAGTGCCTTTCTACGGCTACCTATATATGAGTATATGACATCTTTAATTGGGACTAGTGCTCCCACTAATGGCGGGCAGGGGAAGGCCAGGGTCGTTTGTTATTTCCTCTTCCCGTTCGGTTCCACCCGTCTGTTTCCGCAAATTAGCCGCCTCCTGGCCCTCTTCATATCCTTCTCTCATTTTCGTCATAATGAAATCAAACACCGCTTGCCATGCCAGCCTCACGCCAGGGGTCAGCTTATTGCCGAGCTCATTGGTCCACACATACATCATAGACTCGGAAAACCGCTGGAAATATAGCTGATCAAATCCGAAAAAGTTTACGTGCTGCTCGCCGAGCTCACGTAGCAGTTGAGACAGGCCTCCTTCGGGATCATCAATGTGATCCACCACAGCCCCGACGGCCTGCATGAAACGGGAGGCGTGGCCCTTGAACACCGGGTTGTTGACCAGCTGTTCGTGAGTCTGGCAGTATCGCAGGCTGGGAAAGAGATCACGCGCCGTCGGCATTACGTCGAATATCCGCAGAAAAACTTTGCTTCCGTGACCTGTGAGATCATTTGCCAGGTACCTCCATGTTCGGTTAATCAGCCGTTTCTGATGCTCGGTGAAAAACTCGCCACCTGCACGATTCCCGCTGGCGTCACCGGGGCTGACTCGTCTACTGCAGAAGCGGCACACGGCGATTCCAGACACTGCGCTGCCCATACCGGAGGGGGTACTTCACCACTTGAATAGTCACTGAAATATTGCATGCAGTATTACTAGTAATGAAATAAATGTTACATGTATACTCCGAATGAACTGTCAGCACTTTGAAAAATTCCTATTGGATTTGCATAAGTCGACCTTTTAATCTCACACTGATATATAAGACAAAGCATTTTGCGCTCCACACACACACCTACTAGCATTATTCACAGTTGGACGCACGTCCTTACGTCCCCCCTCCCTGTTTAATGAGAATTGGTACATAAGCGGTCATCTACCAAAGTACCAATCACACCGACGTTGCTGATGTTATCCTTTTCATCTAAAATTTAAATGAAGTTTGATAAAGAGTGACGCTCTTCCTAGACAGGATATTTGAAGATTTTATTTGTTTACTGTCGCTGAAATGGATATTGCTTAAATTCCGTTAATGATCGAAAGTTGCTCGTTTTCAAATACATGCTGATTTATATCTTCCAAATGTGCCACTCACCGGAATATAGGCCCTACCCCTCGAAACGTACAGAGTTCCAATGAGAAATGCAATCTGGTCAAAGGTACAGGCAAACAATCTCCTTGCGCGAGGCATGCTCTAAAAAACTGTCATCATTATTGCTTACTATCGTGTTAGAGCCGCGGTGAAGGTATTCCCATGATGGCCTCTGCCATTTCCGCGCGAGCGGGGTGTACATGTATGTTTTGGGCGTCCTACACGTCCTATCCGTCTTGGGCTTTCTCCCCTATATCACAAGAGAGCGGGAATGCCCGAAAGGAGACTGGCTGCGTTAAAGGGCGCTACATCACGTTTCTCGAGAAACCTTACTACTACAAGCGGTGACACTTTCCCGTGGCCACACCTTGGGGGCACTTCGGACACGGAGGGTTCGGCAACACAAAAAAATCTCTTTGTCGCGTGCCGGAGTTATATTGTGCACTTGTAGGCAAAGAGATTCCGTGTAAAAAGACACAAAGATCCACTCGTCTTGGAAAATCTCGTGATTAGGACCCATTGTTCTGATTGGGCATACGGCCCTCGCCTGTCACGTATTATTAACGCCCTCGTTCTCTGGAAGCGACCTTGTTGTGATGGGTCTGCAAGGTACATGTAACTTGCTATGAGCTTTGGCAAGCGGTGTCTTTGTGGCGGACAGTAATGAATTTGATTAATAAAGGTAAGCAATCAGCTGTGATAGCATTTATCAATAGCTACATTTTGTAAGTAAATGTAGTATTGTGATGCGTTGTACAATGCCAGTGTGCGCATTGGACGTCAGCCAACTCTACATGCAGTTCACATTGGTATAGGTTAATTCCTGCCGAATTATGCAATGAGTGGTTGATTTGAAAGGACAAGGACTACAAGGGAGATATGCCTCTCTGTATGAACCTTCTTATAGAAGAGTTACGGGTGGCATTGAAAAATTGTAGGGAGTCGATTTGGGTTCATCCAGACTGTTAATTTATTTGGACATTGTTTTACATCGAGTCCCTTGCCTCCCGTCTTATATACTACATAGTCATCTTATTCTGTAGTATCCAGAGATTCATCCAGGATTTGACTCACGTTCACGAAAAAATCATCAATTAATTGTCACCATGCTCAGATTGCATGTTAGTTTTCATATACGGAATGATTACAAACAGACAAAAATAAATAAATAAATAAATAAATAAATAAATACATAAATAAATAAATAAATGTTCTGGACATATGGTGGACAGGTATCTTTCTACAAACTTTAGCGTTAATCCGCTTGACGGTTTCCGATAAAACAGGTTTTACGGACGGACGTACGTTAGCTCTGTTGTGCAGTACCACAGGTCATTCCGGGGTCGTTCAGTGCATTTCCGATTTTTGACATGATTACGTAGTCACCTCAGCTACGTGGCCACTTGATATAGCTACATGGCTGTTAGGCATAACCCTAACGTGTTCCTGACGGGCAAGTAATCAAGCAGAGCGTCAAGGTCTCAGCTAGGCCTGAGCGCTGAGCACTAGGCCCAGTTTAGCCAACCATCCATAGCTGCATCAAGCCTATCCCGAGAGCCTGCAGCAGAAATTGCCACACTTCCATCTTAATTATAAGTGCACAGAAATTAATGTCACGGGAATCTCGTTCTATTGTGACAACTGGGACGGAAACTATGTTACTGTAGTATAATTTTCGACTTTGTAACACTTAATAAATTATGTCAAGCTCTTGGCATTTATTATAAAGCGGCGTCAGTGCAAGGAGCTGCAGGTTCCGCTCCTGAAGATGGGCTCCGGACTATCGTAATGGCTACAGTTATGGCGTGATCAGCTCTTGTATGATGTGCCTACCCCTCCTGCGACATTCAACGCCACAACTTAATTTGACCATATTCACCATATTGCTATACACTTTTTAAACACCGGGTATCTATACCATGTATACCTCGAGATGATTTTAACAAACGTTCTTTGTAGCTCCGCTTGCAATTGACTCTGCCTTGGACCGGGCCTTCGTCCGTTCGTCTTCTGTAGAATAGAATAGAATAGAATAGAATAGAATAGAATAAAACTTTATTTAACGTCGGTTTATGTTACAAGGAAAATCAGTACATAGTACTATTTACCGACCATGATGAAAAATGGCTGAAATGAGAAGGAATGGTGGTTGAACGATATGATAGTGAGGATGCACGATATGGTATATACAATGACACAGCAAAACATGCAGGGTAATACAATTTCCTCTGCAGCACACACACACACACACAAAAATACATTATATTTGCAACCTCCCCCTTGCCACTTTCCCAAGGATATATTAAATTGTTCAGACTATCTACATGTACATGTACCTCTTTAAAATGTGGATCCAACGAGTTCCACAACCTTGCTCCCTCATACCTAAAAGAGTAAATACCATGATTAAAACTGAAACATTGAATATACCTGATTGTACTTCGTAAAAATGTCACACGTATATTTTTTGCCGATGTTAAAATGTGCCTTGTAGACTTCAATAAGTATCGCTTGTAGGCGCTTTACATACATGACCGGCCTATCTGCCCTTTCTCAGCTCGACACAAGCCGATTTGAAATCATTAAAAACATATTTCAGGC
>JAAUYG010160396.1_pt1 | contig 10665 bp, 9 predicted proteins | sample 7278091 | NCBI WGS metagenome assembly JAAUYG01 (sample SAMN14350201, study PRJNA611818) | marine sediment metagenome | isolation source: surface marine sediment (0.6m) | place: French Polynesia: Moorea | collected 2018-08
ATGGAATTGTGTTAATGACGGTTAATGACAAATCATGTCATTAACCTATTAATGACAGCCGGTTATTGACGCGTCAATAACCGGTTATAACCGGCTCTTGTCATAAACCTGTGAACCCTGAGTAACACAGGTCCACCACTGCGGCGGTATTTCGTACAGGTGTCCGGTGGCAGTGCCACCGGACACCTGTACGAAATACCTCCAAGGAGGCTATGTGCATTATTAGGAAGAAGAAGATCAGACTGCATTGGCTCTTGTCTTGCAGATTTAAAGCAAGGTTGACAGAATCACCCGGAGTTTGCCAACTGAGGGAAGAATGCTCAACTTCTGACTCTGTAAAAGAAGATGAAAAAAAACATCTGGAGTCCACCTTGAATTTTCTCCGGGAGATTAAACAAAAACAAGATACAAACAAAACTGTAAACAAGTGAAATGGTCATCATGCTGCAACGCTTGATGAATTTTTGTTTTTTTCTGATTTGCTTAACAGTTCATGCAAAAAAGTTCTTACTTGCAGCAAAAAATTGGACATGCATTGGAAGAATAAGAGAAACTCAGCAGGAATCGCATACCTTGCTTATACAATCAAGTTCGACAACTTGAAAGGAATCAAATCACCTTAGGCAGGCAATACATCAAAGTGAATGAAAAAAAACTCTTTTATGAATCATTACAAACAGCTGACTGGTCTCCTGCCTCTTCATGCAAGTACTGTCTATTAACTGGTGAGGGTGGGAGTGATATAGCCAGCATGGAGTCTTTGGTGAAATGTGTGTAGCCTCTGGCCAATCTCTGTGGCATTCTGCGTGCGAACACATGGCTTCTTGCTGTACATGTTCAAGGGTTTGTTTAGCTTCATAACCTCATTCCTATGTCCAGAAAGCATACTAGTATGCAGAACATGCCTCTACATTCGGGATTGTTAGCTTAAAGCAAGTACCAAAGCAAAAACTCATGATTGCCTCATAGGAAAAGAAGTCTAGATATTGTACATTCAGGGAGCAATTGACTTTCAGAATTATACATAGCAAATAATTCCACTTTTGAAGAAATTGGTATGAAAAGTACAATGTAATAGCGTATTTTAATGTTAAATTGCTATACATTTTGAATTTGTGCAGCACTTTTCTGATCTTGTGTAGCAAACTGCAGTGCTACACCAATTAATTTTTTCCCTGTACATATATTTGTGTAGGTGAGGTGGATACCAGCATGCATCATGGATCGTTTTACAAATGTACATTGGTCCATACGTTTATTTTATCATTGTAACTTTTCTAGGGATAAGCTTTCAGCATTCTTGAATAAGAGATGATCTCAAGCTCAGACCAGCTGTACAGAGTTTGTGTTCTTGTAAACATTACTGATGACCCAGTGGTTTCTGATCCAGATTCCAGAATTTGACAACCTATACCTGGACATGAATGGCATCATCCATGTCTGCTCTCACCCAGAAGACAACAATCCCCACTTCAGGATCACCGAGGAGAAGATTTTCCAGGATATATTCCATTACATAGAGGTATTTCCTGCTCTTTGATACTGTCTCCCATGCCGTCCATCTTGAAAATTGAAACCACAGTTTTAGTTCTATACACAGGCGTACATATTCGCTCATGTTTTTTATTTCAATTGTCTTTTTTTAAGTAAGTTGTAGCTACATGTACTACTATATACTTGTATATAATGTGTATCACATAGAAATGAAATATTGCAGTGATCAAATAGGGTTTGGATTCTAAATCATAAGCCAAAACATCGTATGTTCTGCTTGGTCATGATAAGTTTAGATTTCTTAGTGTAATAATTTTTGCGCCAGGGAACTGTACCACTTTCTTTATGTTCGCTTTTCTCAGGTTTTGTTCCGTATGATCAAGCCTAAGAAGGTGTTTTTCATGGCGGTGGACGGTGTAGCCCCCAGAGCCAAGATGAACCAGCAGAGAGGACGACGCTTCAGGTAGCAAGATTGAATGCTGAAAGTTTTCTTCAAGGTGGCATGCACATGATGCACAGTCCTGAACTGAATTTTGGACTCACTTCATATTTCTGCTACTTATAGGCAAATATGCATGTGATAAGAGCATTCGGAATGGTGGATAAGAATTAAAGTGTTGTCTTTGGGATTGAGGAGCTGAATTAACAACTCATTATTATATTAACAATGCTAAAAGCCCTGGTTTAAGTTACATACATTAAAATGTTCAAATAATGGAAAGTTACAAAGTACAGAATGTGTCCTTATGCAACATGTACAAGCGCATGCCCTAATAGACGCGCATGCCCCTGCAGCAAAAAACACATCACATCAAATTCACACTAAATGCCTAATAAAACATCAAACAATCATCCAAAAACACTAAAATTCAAGCGGTATTTCAGTCTGTTTGGCTGCCGCACATACGCAAATTGCCACTTCCTTATAAATATAAACACAGGTGCACACGGTTCCTGTTTACCGTATATATGCTTATTGTAGGTACTGGACGACAGGCTTTATTGTTGGAATTAATAGACGTGCACCCAAGCCCTTTCACTCGCGCTTTCTATTAGGATATATACGGTACTAGTACTTGCAGTAATTGGTTATGCTAGTAATGCTCAGTGATGACTATATGATACATGCTAAAGACACCTTTCAATATGTATGAAGTATGTATCATATTTATACCATAATAAATCATGGGTGTGACGATCTGCACCGTAACTACTACTACTACCTTACTTAATGTTGCGATATGAAGCTACAACCTATGATGATTTGTCCGCCAGATCAGCCAGAGAGGCCGAGGAGTTGGTGAGGCAGGCTCTGGCTAAAGGGGAGGTTCTGCCCACTGAGGAAAGATTCGACTCCAACTGTATCACCCCAGGTATGCAAGCCATCTGACAAACCAGTTAACAGAATGTTTGCATTCCCAGTGTATGTTGGTTTAATGCAGCATCTTTAAGTCTTGAGCCAGTTTATGCAATGTGTTGAGCAGTTTAAGCACTAATGAGCAGTTTAAACACTGATGAGCAGTTTAATTAGTTTGATGAGCAGTTTAAAGCAGTCTAATAAATAGTTGCTGAATGCTATATACAACAACTACCAGGGAGTATGCTAGTTTGGTAGATATGTACTTAGACCTTTCAAAGATTTCTATCTAAGTAGGATGCTAGGTTGTGCTGCTGTGAACTGAACATTTCTGGATGGTAATGTCTCTGATAGGAAAGCTCATTTCAGAGTGCATCGGCCAACAGTAGGTAGCTGGACAATGGGAACATATACTTCTTGAAGATGTAAAACTTAAAATAATATTCTTGAAAATGTATTGCATATGGTCTTCAGATTTAAGCAGACTATCAACAAGTTTCGGGGACAGTAGTAAAAGCTTCAACTAGGCATTTAGCAAAAGCAAAACCAGGGTACTGTGATGGCATTCAGAAATCTGCCATTATAGGCATCCTGGCATATAGTCAAATGGTGTAAATGTTTCCAATGCTCTCCCGTTACATAATGTCCGGTAACTTTGAACATGTTGAACTGTTCCACGTACAGGTACGGAGTTCATGGCCAGACTGCAGGAACAGCTGAAGTATTTTGTAGTGAAGAAAGTGAGCACTGACCGCCTGTGGCAGGGGCTGCGCATCTATCTGTCTGGACATGAGGTAAGAGCTTGGGGGAGGGGATGGGGTGGGAGTAGAAACAAAATGAAGTGCAAAACTGATTTTTAAAGTGGAAATGACGATGGTTACAAGGTTTCTTGTTTTCGACTGAAGATTTGGGGGAAAGTTGTTCAGGGTTTGTTGAAATACTAGTACCCTACATATTAATAGAGAATATTTTTTTTTTAATATTTATATGGATGGACAGCAATGTTGCTATGAGAATCCTATACAGCATTTTGTTTAACAAAATTTTTGTAAAGATTACCTATTACAGTATGTATGGTGTACTCTGCATTGTATCCATTACAGAAGAACCTGTCTTAAAAGACCACCTCATGGGTCTTAAAAGTTTGGTCTATCAAGACAGGTTGTGTCTTGAGAGACCGCACCTGTATTTAATGATAGGTTCAATCACGTTTAAATGTAAGACCTTCTGCCAGGAATACCTAGTCCTTTCAAAAATGGTGGTCTTTCATGGCAGCGCATTTGTGAGACAGGTTTCATTGTATAACATTACATGCCATATACATGTACTAGTACATTAGAGCATTATATACAGTGTCTAGACCCATGCTGTGTCCGTGACTGGCACTCTCCTGCATTGTAAGATGTGGTTGCTGGGAAGCAAGACCTGACATATTGAATTGTTGATCCCTGTAGACCCCGGGGGAAGGGGAGCACAAGGTAATGGACTTCATCCGACATGAGAAGGCCAAACCGGACTTTGACCACAACACCAGACATTGCCTGTACGGCCTGGACGCAGATCTGGTAATCGCGAATATTACATCACCTTGACTTCCTGCTGAAACTATTGCTAAATTGCTTTTTTATGCTACTTCTTATCCTCCCTTATAATATATAAAAATCTAAATAAATACCAGGTAACTGACTACATTGTAATTTGGTGTTGTTTTATGTGCAATTCAATATATGTAATTATTATATACCTGAATTAACTCCCCTATACTTTACCATTAGAGGCTCAGGCAACCGTGCAATTAATTTGTGAACTGCACAGTATGAATTGCACGATTGCCGGGCCCACATACATGTAAGACAAAGGCTATTGATCCGTTGCTATAGCTATCGGCATGGTTATGTAAATAATCAGACTGTTTTCGGCAGGGATAAACTGCCAACAATACGGTCTTTTGGGGTTTTATCGGGCCTAATACAACACCTAAAATTATCCAAAACATCTCTAAAATGTGGGAAGAGATATATAATAATGTAGTTATTGCACTGCGAGGAGGCCCTCGCAAGCTCGGGACGGCGCCAGTGATTTGGCCATACCACAATTAATCCTTGAACGAGTGCAATAACCCTTAAATATTGTACAAAAAGGAAACACAAAAATATTTCCTAATGTCTGCCGTTTGTTTTCCAGATCATGTTGGGTCTGACCACACATGAGCCCCATTTCTCCCTGCTGAGGGAGGAGGTCAGGTTTGGGAAACAGGAGCAGAACAAGAAAAGGTACTGGTGTGTGTGTGTGTGTGTGTGTGTGTGTGTGTACTGGACTGGTACTAGATAGTAAAGATCGGATTCTGTAATACCCAAAGCATAAAAAGGCAATCTTCAAGTTATTAAGCTACAAACTTACATAGAGTAAAGGGGATTTCATGTTTGGTCTGTTTTAAAAGCTATTTTCTTCACATCGCTCAAAATTTGCTTTAAATTTTATGCAGTCTTTTTCAAGTTGTGGAAGTGCATTATTTCCTATACATGGGCTATGGAATTACTAATAATGCATTGATCTGGCATCATGTGTGAAATTTGTGCTCTTATCTCAAACCCCCAAGTTCTGAAACACCTTTACAATCTCCCCAAAGCCACAGCCTGAGAGAGATTGTAACAGCCTTTCAGAATAATACTGAAATTTTGATACTATCAGAGCCCCTCGCATAATTAAGGTTTTCATGGTGACTTTACATATTTCGATTATTTAAGAGTGTTTTGGCCAAAAAAATGATTTTACAATATCTTCAGTTTGTTCCTTTCTGCAGTTACCATGGGAGTTTGTTATAAAACTGAATAAGCTTACCTTTTATCATTTTGTCGTCTCTTTGTATCAGGAGCAATGCAGCCGAGGATACGACATTCCACCTGCTGCATCTGTCTCTGATGAGGGAATATCTGGATCTGGAGTTCGAAAGTGTCAAGGTCAGTCAGCCTGCAATGGGGTCAAAGGTCAGTCAGTGTAAAATGGGGTCATCCCATAGGTGAAAAGATCATTGAAAAAAAGGGTGGGTGTGATTCAGACCCAGGAAGTTTTCATTAAAGAAAAATAATTAAATACCAAACAGCATAGAAGAGCAGCACTTCTACTGCTTTTACCTCTGTGGCTGCTGGCAAAGTCAGCCATTGTATCCAGTTTTCAGCTGTGCTCACTATATGTGTCCATGGCTCCTTGTTGCTGTCTCAGTCTCTCTTTTCAATCCATTTTCCAGCCAAACCTTCCATTTCCCTATGACCTGGAGAACATCATTGATGACTGGGTTTTGATGGGTTTCCTGGTTGGTAACGACTTTATCCCCCACTTACCTGACCTCCACATACACCATGATGCCCTGCCGCTGCTGTGGAAACATTACAAGAAGGTCCTACCGACCCTCGATGGTACGGTACCGCGTGTTACCTTACCTGGGTAGACTGCTCTTATCACTGCATTTATAATGTCATTATCAGTTGAAAGACTTTTGCCTAAATAGAAAAATCTTCGTAAACTTAGCTGTATGTTTATTTTGGTACATGTCTTACAATGCAAAACAGTGAAACAGTGAACAACGGCTCTGAAAAAGAAGACATGTAACCAAGGCCATACCTAGAGGCTAACAGTAACTATTAGGCTAACAAGTAACTGTTGCTAACAAGTAACAAGTAGATCTCTTCCTACATGAAATTATTTTTTTTACCAGATTGGGACTTTAAACGCAAAATTTAAAGCAATTCTCTATGTTGAATAAGTCTTTAGCAGACTCTTGTGCTTAAAAAGTTTTTCTACAAATAGTGCGTTATAAATGAATGTTAATATAATTTGATTTGTGAAGAATTTCAGTTTCTAATGTTTTGGGACCTTAAAAATCCGTTACCTAGCATGCAGTGCTCACTGGGTTGAGAATCCAACCATTCATAACGTGGCAAAGGTAATCTAAGATTTCGGTGGTGACCAGTAACCATGGTAACTGTTTGTTTGTTTGGTTGGCAGGCTATCTGAACGAAGGCGGAGATCTAATCTTACCACGTTTTGAGAAGTTCGTACAGTCTGTCTCTAAGGTAAGCCAGGGGTCTTCATATGGATGGTCCATGGGCACATAAATGATTATTAATTCATTTATATCCCTCTAATGCTACATACACAATAGAGTGACTTGTATATCACTTGGGTCAGAGTTCTGACAATTCTGGTCCATGCAACATCTTATACTGGGCCAGGAAGCACAAGGGTGACAAGATGAAATATACAACCACGTTTATAGTTAAGTGACATGTTAAATGGTGAAATAATCTTTCTTTGACCGAAATTATCTTGCTATGCTGTTCTTGTTTTCAGAACGACGTGCTGAAATTTACAGAGAACATCTCCGACCTGCAGTGGATGGAGGGAAAGAGGACGGACGCGAGACAGCGGAAACAGCGCGGCGGCAAGGGGACGAAGGTTGGGAAAGTGGTTTCATAAAAAATATGAAGCCCACTAGTAATCTCAAGCATGGAAAAAACAATACCGGTAGTTGCCATGGTGATTAGAGAACCTGAGTCCATCTGTAGGCTTAAGATTTTTCCAGAACGTGGTTTCTGGGGTAAAACTTGCCCCCAACACCCCCCTCAGCCCATCACGAATATATGGCATCTCAGGTTGGTCATGTTCTATCGGTGTTACTAAAGGACAATGTTTGTTTTACCAGACAAATGGTTTATTACGGCCGCAGTCTCATGGCACATGTTCCTGCTTTCCAGAAAACACATCCAGTCCAGAAAACTCTGTACTAATCGACTTGACAATAATTAATACGTCTTTTCCATGCTTAAGATCATCGGTGGACTTAGACTATGTTTTAAGAAACTAGCCCTGTTTTAAATGTTCTACAACCTCCCCAAACTCTCAATGTTTTTCTGGTATTGATAGAAAGTTATCTCCAACAAAATAGCCATGGAAAAGGACAATGTCACCCCAAATTAGCAGTGATATATATACAGTGAAACGTCATTTTGCATCGGACTCAGAATACGGACTGTACTTCAGCAGTAACAAAACTAGGCTTTCAGCCTTTCATTATTTAGTAGTCTCAGTGATAAGGTCACCTCACTATTAAGACCACTTTTAGCACCATGGGTTTTCGTAATTCCGGGGTTCGACACTGTATGAATCATTTTATGGTCCCACAGTACTTTCTGCGTCTGAAATATACCAACGGTAAAGGTGGCTGAAAGGTGGTGGCTACCACTCCTGAAATAGAGGCCTTATAGTGTACAGAATTTGGAATTGGGGGAATGGTATGAAACCAATGTTGGTCTTAAAATGAAGGGTTGTAAAGTGGAGGGGATGCATTATACAGTGTAACTCCAGTTTTAAGGCTATAACAGCTATACAACTGGTCGTAATGGAGAGGTGGTCTCGGCCTTGCTTCTGACGTGGTCTTAATTCTGAGGTGGTTCTTAATAGCTGTGTTCTGGCCCTCTGTTTCCAGCATGCCCTGGACAGCACAGTGGCTGGGATTCCCACGGCTAATGAGTTCATGGCCTTGAAGGAAGTTAGCACGGACGATTCCTTCATCGATCAGCTCTCTCTGGGTAAGTCTTAGTCCCAGGTAATCACATGATGTGGGTAAGTTGTGCACAGACTACTCCGAACAGAAGATAAGTTCTACAGAGTTTACGTGGTGCATGGCTGAAATATAACAAATTAGTAAAGTCATGCAGCCATTAATGCCGTACAGTGTTTACTGATAGCTAAGATCATAGGTACCAAGCAGAAGATACCGGTATATAACTGGCATGATTTATGATGGGCCAGTCTGGTATTTGATAATTCCTCCATGTAAAACATCAACTCGACATTCAACAATATGATATATGTAGTATGAGTATTACTTGTTTATAAGGTGCCCTACACTTGCCTTTTACTTCATGGTTCCATTGAGAGGTGATGACTGAAAGGCAGGCACAATAACTGTTATATCTAGCACCCATGGCGGTGAAAGCAGTAGAGTCACTGGCCCCTATGATATACTGAATACCATTTAGATAACATTTCTTTGAACAGAGATGACACACAGGTTTGAATTCCATTCCCTGCCAACACTCACGCATTGGAGGAATGAAATGCAAAATGAGGCTGGCCTGAGGTTTTTAAAAATACTTCAGTCTAAGTTTTGTCTTAAGCACTATGATTGGGTGCGAATCCGACTTAATGCAAAGCTTTGACTTAAGTACCTGGGATCAGTTTGTGGAAATTCTTAAGTGCACCGGTGACCTTAAGCAAGGAAAAGACAATGGTTGCCATGGTGATTAGTGAACTTAAGTCCATTTCTAGACTTGACACTTTTTGAGGAACCAGCCCCTGGTGTTTTATGTTCCACAGAGATGGAGTCGTTTGATTTCAACGATGATGACGATGAGGAGGAAGATAACGAAGCTGCCTTGCCTAAAGATGAGACGTTTTTCTCCCAGTTTATCACCTACAAAGCCCACTACTACAAGACTAAGATGGACTATAACTACACACCGTGAGTGAGAATTAGAAGTTAGAAAGTACGCTTTGACCAAGTTAGACTCCAATAATGTGAAACATCCAAAAATGAAGTTAGAAAGTACACTTTGACCAAGTTAAGACTTTGTGGAATTTTATGTCACAGGAATAATGCAGAACATCCAAAAATGTAGCAAACTTTGTGTTGATGTCACATGTACCAGATAGTGGACTACACAAGCCTAGAACTGAGCGACCTATATTTTGACCTTTTGACCTTTCAGAGAGATGGTGGAGAAGCAAGCGCTGGAGTATGTGAAAGCCATCCAGTGGATTCTGCATTACTACTACAATGGTGTTCCTTCCTGGAGCTGGTACGTGTTACCATGGTTACAACAAACCTTTAATATTCAGTGGCTGAACAGGTTTTGGTAGTTGGGTGCATAGACTGAAAATTGGTTTGGAGCTTAGTTTTCACAAGACATACTTTATTAACTGCAGACTATGTGTGCTAACAAACAAGCCAACAACAGCACAAACAGGAACAGAGCATGTATTTGTGTCACGGTATGTCACTTTTTGGCATTTGCTTCAAGAACTAGATGACCAGGAAGGCAATTTCTGTTAAGAAATGCCCACTGCAAGACTATCATCCTGGGTTGATCCAGGTTTTTATATCGGTCCCCATCTAATATGGCTGCCCTATTTGCTCAGATGTTTTCCTCATATTAATTAGGGGGGCCTTTGGTGAGAGTCAGAGGTAAATTGGTTGTTAAACTGCAAAGACTTCGGACCACCTTAAGGTGTACGAGTAGCCTCTGCGCAGGGTGACCGCTAAGAGAGGGACCACTTTATACATCTCCTAAGTGTCTTATACAGCATTAACTCCTCACTAATGCTATCCTTCTTCCAGGTTCTACCCCCAGCACTATGCGCCGTTCATCTCCGATGTACGTAACTTCAGCCATCACCGTATCACGTTCGACCGCGGTCAGCCGTTCCTCCCTTTCCAACAGCTGATGGCGGTATTGCCGGCCGCCAGTAAGAACCTCGTACCCAAACCCCTACAGTTCCTCATGCTGAATGACAGCTCCCCAATCATAGAGTTCTACCCGGTCGACTTCAAGACCGATCTCAACGGCAAACAGCAGGACTGGGAGGCCGTGGTGCTGATACCTTTCATTAACGAGGTATGTAAGGGCTATCCTATTTAAAAATATGGGGGGGGGGATGGGGGCCTGAATATTTATTTCTGGCGCGGCGGCGGCCCGGGGCGGCCCCGCGGCGCGCGGGGCGCAGAGGGGTGGAGTGGGAGGGGGGGGATGGTG
>JAAUYG010133383.1_pt1 | contig 10664 bp, 5 predicted proteins | sample 7278091 | NCBI WGS metagenome assembly JAAUYG01 (sample SAMN14350201, study PRJNA611818) | marine sediment metagenome | isolation source: surface marine sediment (0.6m) | place: French Polynesia: Moorea | collected 2018-08
AGTTTGAGTAGCATACGCATTCGCACAGAAAGTGGAACTCGTCTTCAACTATACCTAACTTGCACACCAAACATAGCCTCTGTTCCACAGGTTTCGAATGCCAACGCCCGGTTTCGACTATATGTAGAACCAAAGGCAATTTTGAATATCTGTATTAATACGACCATTTCATTCATTTTCAGAAAACAATGGAGGACTACTGCAAAGCCATCAGTGAGACCAAGCTGCCATCAAGGCCCTCGGGATCTGACTCGAGAAACAGCTGCTGTTATGATAAAGAGCTCTTCCAGGAGTTTGTCAAAAGTGACATGGATCTGCGAGACATGAGTCAGTACATGGCAGATTTTGCCCAGAGTGGTGATATCGCACAAGCTCTGCGAACAATACGTAGTGGTCTACAGTCAGGGCTCCAGAAACGACTTGGATGTTTTGGTGGCCTGTTCGAGATCGGCTCCTTCTATGATGGCAGTAAAACAGGACGCCTCAATGAGATGGATTGTCTGTATGTAGTCAGTGAGTCAGATGTCATGATCCAACAAGTCAGTTCAGTTAAAGGAGACTTCAGAGTTTACCTGAAAGGCACAGAGATTAAACCCAGGGAAATAAATGAGAAACTGATTGCTGCCATGAAGGAGATCCTGTCTGAAATGACTTTACCCGCTGGTTGGACACATGGTGGGTTTGGTTCCCCACACTTCAGTGGTCCCCGTTGCAATGGGCCGTCCGTTACAGCAATGTTTTGTAACAAAGATGAGAAACACATGTCGTTGGATGTCTCCATTGCCTTTCCACTGATATCACAGCTTCAGGAGAGAGCAGATTTTCCATCTCAGTTAAGAGTCAGCTGCCGGTTTCTAGCAGATAACATCAACAAAATACAAACAGAACTGACACGAACTCAGATCTCAGGAGAACTCCACGTGATAGGCAACCTGGTAGATGACACCTGGCAACAGACTACAGCCCTGGCTGAGGCAATAATCTTGCGAGCTCTCAGTCCTAAATGTTCTGTGAAACGCGCCTTAGAAATCTGCAAAGTTATTGATTCCAAGATACAGAGGTGGTGTGAAGACCATAGTATATGGACTGAGAGATCTGCAAAGGCATGTTATGATGGTGGGCCTGCCAAAAGGATTCGATTGTCCCTATCATCCGCAGAGCATACAAGAGAATTCATTTTGGCACAGCTTCAGAGCTACTTAGAAGGCACTGCCTGCAGCAAAGCTGAGAGTAGAAAGTGGCTGAATGCAACCATGACATGCCGACACATCTACCTGTCATCACAAGATAGGAAAATGTTCAGAGAAGTACTCAAGTCAGATGCTTCTATCAACAATGCAGCAATCAAACACATCATCCTGAAGACTGCTCTTCAACTAAAGGGCGCCTTCTCCGAAACAAGCAAGCAATGTGAAAAGCAGCTTATCAGATCGCTGATTAGAGCGGTGTTTGAAGAGCTCTCATCAACAGATTCTTTCGATACACAAAATGCACTTGTCCCGAACTGTGTGATCAGCAAATTCTCCTTCTCGATGTATCTGTCACGCATCAAGGAAACCATTGCCAAGGGCTTATCCCAGCAGTGCGAAATTGTTTTAGATAACGTTTTTGCACAGGTAAAAATACTTGACCTTTTTAATCGTGATTTATGCAGCTCTCTATGCTGCAATGTGATACAGATATGCTAGTTGAAAAGAGTGATGTCATTAATTATCTAATTATTATGACTGTTAAATTACAGTGACTTATTAACCTTCACATGTGTTCACAGTTTGCTTTGAAATAATGCCTGCCTGCAAAAAAAAAAAAAAGAAATTGACATACTAATAACATGAGTAAGGCCAATACAAACTGATGTAATGAAAGGATATGCAGCTGCTACTTAACACGTTTAACAAAAGTGACATGTTCCACATAGAGCATGTAAAGGTGTTCCTGAACAGTAATCTTACAATATTTTACTACCTGCCAACAAAGGTATGATTTCATTGAAAGAAAGGTAATTACAAACTTTGGTTATTATTTCTTTTCAGGATTTTCAGGCGGGGAAAGAATTTCCCCAAATTCACCAACATGAACATCTAGCAGAATACTGTTATAAAATAGAGGTCGAGGTTACGCCAAGCAGTAAGCTTACAAAAGCCAGCACTGGGGAACAAATAGCAGTGGTGTTGTCATCCTTGATAAATTCTGGTGGAGGAGTCATGATAATTCATCCTGTGACAGCAGCTCAAAATAACATAGATCTGGATGCATGCAAAGACGATATTGTTCGCCTCATTACACAGCAAGAAATATGGATTCCTGAAGACGTGTTTAAAGGCACCATCTGCACTACAAAGAATGAAGTGGAAAAAGAAATCTATTTCTTTACCAATAAGACAGGACACCTGGTTATTCCCAATTACAATGCATACGACATAAAACAAAATCACCCAGAACCTATTGTTAGCAACAATGAGCTGATGCGCCTAATAAGAACATGTACCTGCATAAATGATACCATCTGTGAAAAACACAAAGAATTAACAACGGAGAGTCAAATCTTGTCAAGGCTACCACACAGGGATAGACTGATTGCAAACAAGTCATTCCCTGCTCTGGAATCAGACAGCGAGACTCATTTTTACAGGAACTATCAGCTAAATGACCGATCCTTGGCTGATGTTCTCAATACCCAGTCTGTACAGTGTGAGATCCTGGAACTGGTGTCAGCTCTGGCCAATACCGAGGGGGGCAGTGTATTCCTTGGCGTTACAAATACAGCTACACCAACAGTGGAAGGATACAGGCTGACAGAAAACGAACAGACGTGCACAGAGCAATGTATATCTGACATCCTTACTGGCAGAAACAACGGATCAATGACAATCTGGGGATATCCACACATAGATTCTACACATTACTGGAAAACATTCATCCATGAAGTGTTCAGTGATGAGAGGAAGGTTATAGAGATTTGTGTCAGAAATTGTCCAGGTGGAATGTTCTCTGCTTTGCCAGTCTGGCTAGACATAAAAGACACAGGCGAAATATATCAGGTAGATTCATTTGCCGAATGGAAGGAACGAGTCCTTCGAGGTACCTTAGATTTGTTCCATGATGACGAGACTGATCCATATGGCAAACATTTGAAAAGTAAAGAAATGGTAGACAACATGGACAAGGGTACGTTACCTGACTTAAACATGGCGCCAACAGGTTCATTAAGCATGATCCAGGAATCACCCGAACAAACTACAAGTTCTTCGGAATTCCACTGGTGGGTCTCCGATGATGGTGTAGTTGCTGAATCATTGCAGTTTGATCAATGCTGTTCAAAAGAACTTGCAGATAGAGACATGGACATTTCCACCACATTCTCCACCTTTCCTCCCACTGAAGCAATTATTGAACGATTTGCCAGCATTGGATGTTTGCAGGACACCCTGAAGAATATTCTACAGGAACACAAAGGTGACAATGGTGTCGCTGTTTTCATGGAAAATGTACCAGACATAATGCACACCATATTGAAGGGTTACACCTATGAAGACCATATCTTTGATCTTGTTATTATAAAGAAAAAAACAGCCTCCTGTGCTTGTCACCATTTTTAAAGATGAATCTTCCAGGGACGTAGCAAAGACATACTGCTTGAGAGTCGGACAGCTACTGAAAAGGAACTGTTGCACCTATATGGACAGTGACAAAGGAAGCATGAAATTCTTCTTCAAGTGTCAGTTGTACTTCCTTGGCCATGGGCATGCAAATCTAAAGCAAGACGCATGGTATCCTGAAGCCTACCTACAACCCTCAACTGAGACATTAAACACTGTGAGATATGCCCTGGCGAGGATTCTGTTAGACTGTCAACTTATTACAGACCGCTATGGAAACATCATGGTGAGGCACCTGTCATCATACCAAGCGAAAGTGCTGCTAGAGAGAAAGCCAAAGGTCTTAATAGTTAAAGCTATTGCAGGGAGTGGTAAAACGGTACTGGCACTAGAAATGGCTCAACGACTGCAGAAACAGCATGGAAATAAGAGATAGATTGTCTTCCTTTGTCGTAGCAAAGGTCTAGCAGCATTTGTCAAGTCACAAACAAAGGGGAGCGAAGTCTTTGATTCAGTGGAGGGATGTAACAGTGGATGGAGTGCCGAATTAAGCACAAGCTTCTTTAGTCAGTATACAGATATCATTATTGATGATGCACATGCCATCCCAGTGTCTGGTGAACCAGAAAGCTGGACCATGTATAACGCTCTGTTTTCATCTCTCAGGACAAGATCAGGACATGCCTGCATTTTTCTGGACCCTGATATGCAAGATTACAGAGACTGCACTCCTGGCAACTTTGTCACCCAACTGGAAGCTCTAGCGGTGCGTTATGTTGGCAACTATCAAGTGAAAATCGAGCCATTGGGGAAAATTTTGCGTAACAGTCGTCGGATTTGTCAATTTACAAAAACCTGCCTGGGTACAGATAACTATGTAGATGAACTTACTACTGTTCGCCAGATACCGGAGGATGGTGTCTTCTTCCATAGCATTCAAGGCAGGGAAGCAAGTCCAGAAAAAAACACAACACTGCTATCCAGATTGTCAGACCTGGAACAATATCTCAGGAAGGACATTACTATTCTGACAGAAAACAAGGAAGACAAAGCATGGGTAAAAGAAATGCTCAGGGGCCAGTATGAAACACAAGACTCCACACAGTTTCCTGTTAAGCATGTTGTGGTAGATACCCTGGAAAACTTTGAAGGGTTGGAATCTCCTGTGATCCTGTTCGTCATACCCCAATCCTGGGGTAGTGGCTATGTTGGTTGCCTCAAATACCGGCTGTGTATTGTCACCAGGGCCATATCCAGACTCGAATTCCTGTTACCATGGGATGCTTCACAAAGGCAGCAAGATATGGCAGAGCTGAAGAAAGCCTTTACTTTATCAGTAAGTGTATGTGTTGTTAAAACATTTCTATTGCTTTAATGCTAGGGAGTTGCACATCGGAACAGTTTATAAACTTTCTAGACACTGACCAACAATTGGCAGGTTCACACTGGTGTAGTATAAGGTAATCTAGTCACCGGCAGGTGTATTAAGCAATGTAGTATTCAGATAATCTAGACACTGACCAACAATTGGCAGGTTCACACTGGTGTAGTATAGAGGTAATCTAGTCACCGGCAGGTGTATTAACTAATGTAGTATTCAGGCAATCAAATCACTGGGCAGGGGAGGTGTAAGCTGATGTAGTATACAGGTAATCTAATCACTGGACAGGGGAGGTGTACGCTGATGTAGTATACAGGTAATCTAATCACTGGACAGGATAGGTGTAAACTGGTGTAGTATACAGGTAATCTCATCACTGGACAGGGGAGGTGTAAACTGATGTAGTATACAGGTAATCTAATCACTGGACAGGGGAGGTGTAAACTGATCTAGTATACAGGTAATCTAATCACTGGAGAGGGGAGGTGTAAACTGATGTAGTATACAGGTAATCTAATCACTGGATGGGGGAGGTGTAATCTGATGTAGTATACAGGTAATCTGATCACTGGGCAGGGGAGGTGTAAACTGATGTAGTATACAGGTAATCTAATCACTGGAGAGAGGAGGTGTAAACTGATGTAGTATGCAGGTAATCTAATCACTGGATAGGGGAGGTGTAATCTGATGTAGTATACAGGTAATCTAATCACTGGACAGGGGAGGTGTGAGCTGATGTAGTATACAGGTAATCTAATCACTGGACAGAGGAGGTGTAAACTGATGCAATATGCAGGTAATCTAGACACTGGGCAGGGGCGGTCTACACTGATGTAGTATAAGGTAATGTAATCACTGTACAGGCAAGGTGTACACTGGTGTAGTGGACAGGCAAGATGTACACTAGTGTAGTATAAGGTAATCTAGACACTGGAAAGGTGATGTGTACACTGGAGAGGCATATATTACAGGTAATCTAAACATTGGACAGGGGAAGTGTACACTGGTGTGGTATACAGGTAATATCTCTACACATTGGGGAGGTTATGGCATTCACCCTTCTGTCTTAGTAGATTGACTGCACTAGTATATTATTTTATGTGCTGTGTCATCATGGTCACTGTGGGTAGATTGTCACTCTGTCATTATACATTGCCCACTGTGATATTGGTATTTGTCTGCCAGTGATATTTATATTTGCTAGGCTGCTGAAATTCTGTAGTAAGTAAAAAATAATAATTATTAACCTGTCATCTCCGCTGTGCCCCAGCTGAATACCTTATGAAAGTCAATGAGGTACAGGCCTTGTTGCTTATATATAACACTGCTTGTATTGTCTCAGTACACTGTCTGTATATATGACTACCTGCACTGTGTCATTATAGCTATTGACTGTCATTCTATTTTTATAAATTGCCCATTGTGGTATTAGTAACTGGTCTGTCATGGATGGGTAATAATATTCTTTACATCGTTGTGAGCAAATTTAATCAACATGCCATTACCACCATATCCCACTCTACCCCGGCCATCCAACCCCAACCCTTGAACTCACCATATACCACTACTGTATTATGATTTGTTGTGACTGAGATGGCAGAGAATTTTAGTGTTCATGTCTTGTTGTCATTGTGCCAGTCAGTGATATAGCCTATCAACATACCTGCCTGTCTGTTCCAGCCGCCTGTTGACTACGGCAGTCTGAAGGTGACACGGGAACACAGGATCCAGGCAGGGGACAGGGTGCGGGGAATGTGTTACTACAGTGGGAGACTGTATACTGTAGAGGAGAGGAAGGAGGGCGGGCCACACACCCTGGCTGTGTACAGTATCACCGACCAGGACACTGTCACACTGCTACATGCACTGGACCTGCACATGCATGGGAGCCCCCAGTCGCCCCGTGTAGACCATCGGAGTGGCCGGGTCTACATCCCGTGTAAGTCCAGTGGTGTATATGTAGTGAGGTATGACGGCAGTAAGCTTGTCCTAGTCGCCATGCTGAAATGTGTAAGGCAGGCTGAGAGTCTAGCTGTGGTCTCCACAAACACCCTGTATGTCTGTGACAGGGACAGTAAGACTGTCTGGCTGGTAGATGTCGCTCAGGACAGGATCATAGCCAGACTGCAGCCACCGGGGGAGGTGATCGGTGTGGATCTATATAACATAGCAGTCCTGGGAGACACAGTACTGGTGGAGTATGGCGGTCCCACGCTGGTTTTATACCGCCACGGTGTCCCCACACCCGGTAAACTGGTACCTAAGCCCCAGGGACTGGATTCTGTGTGGGGTCTAATCACTGACCATCACTCCAGCTTCCTGGTAACTGACTATTGGTCCAGCACTGTGTCTATCCTGAATATCAGTGGTAACCTCACTCATACCATACCTACCCCTGGGAACAGGGAGCCAGTGGACTGTACTGTGGTAGGGAGACAGCTCTGGGTGGGATGTTTCAATGGAAATATCATTGCCATGTCATCACAGTGATAACTTGTGACTGATGTCATGTGCCTGGATATCCCTACTGTACATCGCCTGGATTTTTCCTCCCTGGATCAGGTGACAATGTTAGTGTGGACTGGTATCCTAATTGCATAGTCACCGAGATGTAGACTGGATCCAGTTATCTCCAATACAGACTCGGATCACCCGCAATATATAGCCTCATCTGATAATTAACGGGTGTCTGGGTTAATGTTGCTAATAGCACCTGTCTGATGCTATAACCTACCTAGTTACTGACTGATTCAATAATCTTGTCTTGCATGATTCTCTCAGGGTATGTTGTATCAGTATTCAATATACACATAGGCGACATTTACTATCTCTCTGCTTGAATGAACGCTCTATCATGGTATGGTTAACAAGCAAAGGTTATTTGTCCACTGATGTTTCAGTATTATTCTGTCACAGAGGTCATAATCTGCTAATTTTGGAATCCATAGAAGATTATATGTATATGGCGCATTGTGTATTATTTTGTGCATGTTTGGCTACATATTTGTGTTTTCATTGTGAAGTTATAGGTCAGAATACCTGAGTATGGTGGTGTCTACTATTGTACATGTAGCAAGCATTGCAGTGTTGTATCGAATCTATTATAGCAGTAGCATTGAAATGTGTGGGCACATATCACCTAAATGATAAAAGGTGCATCTAATGCGTTTGTATCCATCCTATAGTTTCTACACAGTAGTGTTACTGTTTCTGGGGTGGAGAGGTATATGTGTTAGGGGTGCATGGTAATATGGGGGGAGAAGGTAGGGGCTAGGATATCCCAAAGCACCGCCACCAAGTGTATAATGTGTTGTATGGACGCTATAGTTACATAATATATTGCTACCTATGCTATTTCGGACATTGAAGATGTCTTACAATTATTAAACCAGGCTAAATTCGAATGGCTGACTGATTCAGCGATAGCCTCAAACAGTGACTATTATAATTTATGAACATGCATCTACGTCCTTTTTTAAAAGATTGGTTCTGCTGTCCTATATCCTGCTTTATACAGAACTTCGGTATGTAAGTTTGAGTCCTACAGCCACTGTTTATTTCACCCAATTTAAAAATGTTGTGATCTACATCTGTTTGTAACCAACCCATGGTAACACAGAAGAACGTGACATATCCAAATATATCACAAAGATGGCAGTGTCTATTGTAGAATTTGTCCACCTAATACATTTGCTTTTAAAAAAGATATTTAACAAAATTGTTTTCAGTGTGTGAACCACTTATCCTTAACGAGTGTGAATGGTAATAAAAATAGAACAGTTATACTCATGATTCCAGTGTGTGTGAAACAGTATCATCATTTCTACTCATTTAGAGAGAAATGTTCAGGTTACAGATCTCGACCCCCCCCCCCTCCTAGATCCGTACCACACATACATTTACCTCTGCAATGGACTCCAAAAATCACTATGTGAGAGAGAGATGTTCTTCCAGTGTACCATAAACAGTGGTCTCTGGATTTTAAGGCCATCGCTTAAGCTAGAACTTTGTGGTCTTAAAATGGAAATCTATATTGCAAATATAAGGCCGGGGTCATTCAAAACATATAAGGAATCCTTAAAATCAACGAGGATTTAAATTAGAGGGAGTACTGCACTTCCATACAAACACTAAGCAACCAGAACCCATTTGAGCTAACTGTGATTTCTTCCCTCAACTTTATTTACCCTATCATCACTGACCCTCTCCGTCAAGTTGATTGACCCCTAAAGTGAAATGACCCTCCATTCTAAGTTAATTGACCCTCCTACAAGTGAATTGACCCTATCTCAAGTGGATTCCTTTAGTTGAATTGACTAATCCCATAACTGAATTGACCTCTCAAATAAATTGCCAACTCGCAGAAATGAATATGTCAACAGTCTTTTGCCCTCAAGTGAATCTTCAATCAAGTTAATTTTTCCCCAATAAAAGTTACATCACTTGCCTCAAGCGAATGTTACCCCTTAAGTGAATTGACCCCGCCCTCAAACTTAATAGAGTGTGAACACATGAATTGACCCCTTGTTCAAGTGAACTGGTCCCTTTGAAGTTAAATTGTCCCCTCTTTTAACCTAACTTAGGTCAGTTATTGATTTAGGCAATTTTAAGGTAATTTTAAAACGCCCGTCAGAGTTTTTTTTTATTCTATTCAAGACGGAAGTTAAACAAAATTAGAAATACAAGAATATGATAGTTTGCGTATGCATTCAATATTGGCATTATAAACACATTGGTGTAAGTCAGCAGTAGTGATTTTGTAGGTGCTGCTGTAGTTCTGGTAGGCAGGTACTATAAGAGCAGGGAACCTTACTGGGTGGTTATACCAAAATGTATTTAAATGAGATTTAAAAATATTAACTGAAGACAAATTAATCACTCGCGTAAGCATATGGGTGCGGGGGGGGGGGGGGCACTGCTAGCATATGCACTTTGATTATCACGAATTATAGTAATGAAAAGGAAGGAGAGAAGAGAAACAATTTCACTTTGGGAGCCGTGATTTACTTCTATCCTCAATTTCGGAAAATAGAGTGCGTGGGAAGATGTATTTTGCAGTAGAGTCATTGTACAAATATGCGAATGCCTGTGCAAAAGTGTTTCAAAACTTAAGTCATTAGTTTAGCCTCAGTCACACCAGGCCTATGACCAAGTTACAACCAATGTACGATCTAAAATTGTGAGAATCGTACTCAAATCGCAGAAACAGCGCACGAGTGGTCTTAGGGGTCGTGGACGATCGCAATAGCAAAATTGCTCGCGGCAACCTTTTTGAACATGTTCAAAACTTCTCAACTGTGATTCTGACTCGCAAATAGGTCGTACCATCAGCAAATTGGTCGTACCGTCAGTCATTCATGGTTGTACCACCAGTCATGAACGATCGATTGTCAGATTTCATGCTTTTGGTTGTACAACTGATCTTACCCTCTAACAATTGGTCGTGCCACATCTCGTAGAACGTACCCTAACGTACCCAAGACCCAAGTCGTACCCTAAGGTACGACTTGGGCCGACTGGTTGCACCATCTGCGCCGACTTGTGCACGACCCAATGAGAAGTTCTGTTATCGCACGATCATTCGCACGACTTCTCGTGCCATTGACTGCAACAGGTCGCAAAAACCAATCGCTGCATGCGATCGAAATTCTGTATCTCACCAAACATTCACGATCGGTTGTATG
>JAAUYG010218152.1_pt1 | contig 10664 bp, 4 predicted proteins | sample 7278091 | NCBI WGS metagenome assembly JAAUYG01 (sample SAMN14350201, study PRJNA611818) | marine sediment metagenome | isolation source: surface marine sediment (0.6m) | place: French Polynesia: Moorea | collected 2018-08
ATCCCCGGCCGTGGTACAGCTTGTTGTGGGGAGGAAACACTCATCGACAGATAACCTTTGTAATATCGCCCAAGGCTCTAAAACGGCCACATGAGAGCGCGCTGCGTCACGGTATTTTTTTTATGTTGAATATTCTTCTTCCCACGAAACACAAGTCGCTGTCCGTTGTTTCTGGGTGTCATCCCATTGTGGGAGCCTCGGGGTGGGGACCTGTGGGGTGTGGGGACAACCGGGGGTTACACTCTCACTGCGGGGACGCTCAACTCCCGGCAACCCAGGCCAGGCCAAATTAAATTTGAGTGTCAGACTGTCGGATTTAATTAGGATTAATAGCCCTATCTCTCCAGGAGGGAGCCCGATGTTCCTTGTGCCCCCGGGGTAAGGAATTGGGAAGGGGGGGATTGAGTGCGATGGGGCAGAGGGGACTAGGGGTGCCACCGTTGCCTGTATAGGAATATAGGGATCGCGCACATGGGAACGACAGACCTTTGGGATTCTCCCCTGAATGATTTGCTAAAACTACCTAGCCTGTAAACGGTCAATCATTAGAAATGGTGGCCTGTCAATATGGCACTCATTGGGCTAGGATTAACGGTCAATCGCGCACTCAATGAAATCAATGAGCTATTAACCCCCGAGTGGAGAGCAGTCAATTGATGGGGTTAGTGAGGTGTCAATGATGGGAGTCAAGAGTAAACAGACCGCCTGCCATTGGTTGCTACATGTAGTTATAATGTCAGTTTTGTCAGCTACAGCAGTACGTAGACACTACATCAAAGTGAGTCCAATTGAATTAGTCTTTTGCTATATACGGGGAAAGTTGAAACTGATAACGTTAGTTCAGATTAATACAGATGCCGGCAGACAGAGAACTGTTACATATATGCCCGACGATAAGTTACATTTGGGGCGAATTTGAACTTGTTTGGCATGTGATAATGTGCAGAGACACATGCCGGCCAACGTGTATTTCGTATCTGGTCCAGCTTGCTAGGGAACAGAGCCCATCTCTGGTGCCAGGGTGTCATTCCAAGCCGGTTAGAGGGATCCAGGCGCTAATTATCACGTCAATCCGCCCTGTCGCTTATCCCGGTGTTAATCTGCACAGCGCCATCGTTTATCTCTGGCACGGCTCTGCCAATGTATTTCGGAATATCTAGTGTATCTTCGTGCTCGGTAATTCTCGTAATTTAACGGGGAGAAGTCCCACGGTGCATGTTTGGAACAGGAGCACATGCCCCCACCCCCCCAAAAATCTTAAGTCTTCTTGGAAATCGAATAATAAAAAAAAAACACTTTTGAGAAAGGATTTTTTTTTTGTAAGTCGAGAAATTTTAAATTTTATTTTAACTTATGCATAAGCTGAATTTTAGATTCACGGATTAACAAAGTACACTTGTAACCTTTCGAGATAAAGGTCTTGTGGTGTCCCGGGGCGGTACACGGTCTTCCCCGAGCCATCCATCAGCGTGCTTATTATCTGGAGACAACGCCAGAGACGGCGTCCCGCTGGTAGTCATGGAAGGGGACGCTCTCCGGAATTCGCCCCATTCCGGACGTGATCTGGATCGGACGTGATTGACGCCCTAGCGGCTACAAAGACACGTCGTCTCCCGCAGACATCGTGTGACTGGGGACCGTTTAGGGCGTGGTTTGTGTGCGGTGTCCTGGCCAGACCCGCAACTGGGCATGGCATGGTGCCACGCTGAAACCTTCTACATACAGGACATCTGAAAGGGCTCACTTGCAATTAATTAAATAGGAACAAAAACCGTTTACAGCTTCAGACAGATGGTAAGGAATTGCAGGTGAACACATGACTGAGACCGAATGTTTTTTGCAAATCCTCGACCGTTATTAACATAGTTGAGGTCGTTGTTCATAGTTTTGTTTGCTTTTCAGCCAAGTGACACATCACTTTAAAAAGGCTGATATCCCAAACGTTTCCCACATATAAACTGCTTTTTGGTGTCAGTATTAATTTTGTACTCCAGTTGAGTCATACAGTAGTATAAGATGTTTAATATCGACCCCAGTCGCAGGTCAACAGAAGAGAATGCAGGGTTTGTGTATTTACTAAATTTTGATTCGAGGAAATCGTATTGACAAATTAAACGGTTAAAAGAAATTTCTTTAAATGGACCGGAGAAAGGGGGTTGCTGTAGAACAGACATTTTGTGTAGTCTTTTTTAATAACTACTTGCATGTAGATGACCCATGTATCTACATGTAAAATGTCTCGATAAACCTTAATTTCGCATAAATACGTTCTCAGCTTAAGAGGAATTCGGAATTTAGTCAATTTGTGGCTGTTGTGGGAAGCTGACTCAGTGCAGTGTCTGCCAGAGAGAGATACCTGTGGCGCCTTATCAATCACAGTGTTGCAAGCCGCTGTGATCTGGCCAAGTTAATGTAGATATTAGCCCCAGCAATAGCTGTCCCCCGAGTTGGGTTACAATGGTTAATTTGCACGCTATAGGACAGTCTCTCTGCTACGACAAAGCCTTGGTCGAGCAGCCAAACATGGAGCAACACCTTCACACACAAGAGTACGGCGTCACCGCTTAATGTGGGGAATCTTCAGGCGTGAAGGGTCATTTCCGACTCTCAGACAGGCACGGTTCTGGGAGGAGGAAGTCGGTCTCCAGGATAAAGTATGACAAATCGAGATATTGATCTGGCCCCGAGAATCCGTCTCCTCTCCAAAGGATGCGGCCGTCCGGGGAAGTCTATTAAACTTGGTAATTGTCTGAGGAGAGCCTATTGAAAAGCAGCCTGCCATGGCGAGCCATGTGTGTGCTTTAGTTCCGTGCCGGTAGGTAGCTGCCTACAAGACAAAGCTCTGCCACTTCTTTTTATCCCCCCCCCCCCTCCCCTCCTCCCCATCTCTCGCTCTTCCATCTTTAAAGCATTCCTGGAACCATCGCTCACATATATTTATCACAACAAGTAATGGCCTTCTCCTCCCGGTTAGCGATTAGCATTGCAAATGAGACGGCACTTTAAGCCGCGGAAAGAGAGAGCAGAGAAGGCCTTAATTAGGCTGTAACCGGCCACCGAGACCTGGAAGTTCGGCAGTCTCAGCCTGATAAAAGGCGAGGCGAGCGAATATTGTGAAGAATCTATTAGTACCTGGCCGCCATTCAACTGGATCGCTTTGAACACGGAGGGAGAGAGAGTTGTAGCCGGCGGCAAGCAGGCGGAAATCGGCCGGTAAGGGATGGCTTACGGGAACAATCGTCCCCGGGTGTTGGTAGACAGGAGGCAACATAAATCAACCGTCAACAAAAACTACACGCAGGAAGGCACTTAGGACGAAATTGACACTACCTGGCCGAGGGGGGAGGCAAAGACCCGAAATTAATCTCTCTACCTGGATTGTCTTTCGCCGGCGAGAGAGAATGGACTAGAATGTCCGTCGCTCCTGGGAAGATGAGGGGCTTGCTAAAATATACATTGGCGTGACACTGATGAGTCCATTAAAAAGGAACGGCGCATTGAAAGTGAGCGCAGGGATATACAAAAGGATGACATTTATATGAGCGATAATAAGAAAGGCCGTCTGATCTTTTCAATTACGGCGAGATTTAATCATTAGTCCCGTGTGCCTTATTGATGCTTCACGACTTCTGGCGTTGTGTGCCTCGACATACATATGCAAATTAGCGCATAGTTTGCGGGATGTGCCTGTAAGTAATTTGTGTCATTAGTTTAAGGATGATGTGCATGAGTCTATTAGCAGCCGTACGAGACGAACCCTGGGACCTTTGATGTAAAAGCACGACGTGCCAATTTCGTATGGTAATGATTTCGCGGAGGTAATCGCAGAAGGGCAAGTTTTATAACTTAACTGGGGTTATATCGGAATTTGCAATTACAGGTTAGCAAAAGTTTGTGAGTGACTGGTTAAATACATCAACGCATTAATTTAAAACTACTAAATTCCCATATCTCTCTCTCTCGGCTCTCTCTCTCTCGTGGATACTCGTACTAATTGACAAAAATCCGCAGGTGTTTGTTCGCTGTGGGCTGTAGGGTACAGGTGGTAGGTTTACTATATACTCCCTGTTTAGTAGGCTGGACATAGGTGCAACTCACCCTACATGTGAAGTTGCAGTAATCCCTCTATTCTGCAACACATAATTTGTCCACCATGATTATAAAACTACCGCATCTTTATGCCACGTTATTCCCCAAATTACCACCAAGGAACGCAATCTGCACGTAGTTGCTTCCCATTACAGATAGGCTATAAAATCCCCTGGTTAGCTTCTTGGAGTGCCAGGCACGGCCACAGTGTGCCTCACCAATGACAAACCGTCCTCTGTACCCGGAAGGAACGAAATACATGTACACGCGATTGCGTGATTGACATTCCATGCACTGTAGAGAAACCCTATACGCTTTCACTGACATTGATATGGGCTAGGATTTAAAGTTCAGCTTGGTGGTTTATTTTGCGGTTTCACCGAAGTGCTGAAGCTGATGTTATAGCTATAGATGTACCCCACATTCACGCATTGTAGGGCATCTTGAATGTGGATGCAACATTATTAAACAGCTATACATATGTCAACCTGTTACAATGTACGTCATCAATCCTGCAGATATGCAGAGCCTACCAGTTCCTATTTGGAACCGATCTCTAGGATGATCTATATCTCCAGGTCACTCTGGTCGGACATGCGTGATAATCTCCTGATAATCTGTTGTTAATCCGCTGTTCGATAATGGCATGTGGACTTGAGGCAAGGGGCTGTAACCCGGGAGCCTGGGGGTTTGGATTATGGGCATGTGATGAGCTGATAATCCACGGTTAATTCCTAGGATAGTTTCCGCGTCTGGTGATCAGTGACTGACGCGAAAAGAGATTATCCGCACTCCAGATAGACACACAGGGGAGATAAGGCGCAGGATGATCCATCGGGAACCGATCCAGACTTTACATGATGATCCTATAACGCTATCTTTCTCATGGAACATTCTCTCCATGCCCAGTTCCGCCTGCAGGGGGTTAGAGGGGCATGGTGCACGAGTTGCCAGGGGGCCCGCGGCTTCTTGGGTCTTCCACTGATCCAGATACATGCCCTGTTTTGTAGTTCACAAAACATTGTAAATCCAGGAGCAAACTCTCTTGAACTTGAGTCTAGAAGTGGGCTAAGTTCGATAAAATAGTTTTGGCAAACATATTACGCATGATCAATTGCAGTTTTGAAACTTTTCGCAAACACGACCCGTTTCCTACATCCAGAGATCAGTCTCTGACTGCTCGGACGGATACCTAATCCCCGAAGAAAGAAACACCAATCGAGGATGAATCGTGAAGCCAATTATCACTGACAGGGCTGCTAGGATCTGCCTTGGGTATTGATGTGTGGCCGAAGTGTGAAATGTCGGGATTAGGGTAGGGGGTTCGATCCCCGGTCTTCAATCACTACCTATAAGGTGGCCCCTCCCCCTCAGCAAAGACCACCCAGACCCTGACCTACAACATGACTGGCTTTTTTCGCAATGCTTAGCCAGTCTTCACTCTTTGTCTGATAACAAGTTTTGTGCAACAATATTTGCATTCAGTCTACATGCTTTAGTGTATTTATCGATATATTAGGCAAAATATTACATCTTTGATTCTATCACAAATATGCAGCAAAGCAGACATTTACTGCATGGACCGAAAATCAGATTCAGTTCCGTGACTTGATATAGTAGTGCACAGTACCACTCTCCATATTTCTCTTGATATTTCTTGATATTTTCTCCAAGAAAACGGCGGTTCTTATATTTTGACACTAAAGACTTGAGGGGGGTTAAATCACTTGGCCATTTCCTGTTTCTATTCAAAATTTTAAAACAAAGTTTTTTTCCGTCTGAAGTGTCCAAAGTTTCAAGAGCAAATAGGCCGTTTTTCCTTCGGAGATTTAAAAAAAACAAAACAAATGATGACAATCACGATCTAGTAGATCACCTGCACGAGATTTATCATCTATAGGAAGTGGAATGCTGGCCGCTACTTAAGACAATCTGGTTGCATTTAGCATTCTTTTTCTTGTACGGATGGCACCTATTTTGTTTCTTTGGTCCGCCATCTCGCTTGCTTGTGTGACAACAAAAGGTCACAGGATACGAGCAATTGACGCGACCTTTTGTCTCGACGTCTTGGGTGACAAGAACGACAACAGTTCCACTTTGCTGTGATTATTATGTTTCCTGTCGCTGTGGCCTCTCGGACCACCCAGGGCATGCGTCGCAGACACTGTGTCCAATCCCGCTGCCCACCACACTGAGCTACGACACTTACTGCTGGAATCCCAGAATGGTGAGGAGACATTCCCCGATTAAGTGCTCGGACAAAGCGATGGGCCTGTTTCCGTGGCCGAAATCGCCGCTCGTGGGAGGAGCTTTCCATTGTGTGTCAAATTGGTTTTGGAGACGGGAGGGAAGGCTGGGAGAGAAGCTAGGGGCAGCCAGGCTGTCCTCCACATAGGGCGACGGCGACAGAAAATTGACAGGTCGAGCGGGAAACGGTCATTTATTCTCACGCTTGAATCAGCTTTGCCAAGAAATTTTCCGAACTTCTGCACAAAATGCAAGGCACTAAATAGAGCGGTGTTTAGCTTGTGTGTGGGGTCTTTGGGCCACGATAGACGACAGCAACTCGTCCCGATTGGTCGCGCCACAGCCGAAAGCTGATGTTTCCTGTTTGATGAAAATTTCAAAGTGAAGACATTAATCTGCGACAGCAAAGCGGCCACTTTCTAGACACATTTGTTTATTTAGAACATATGTTAAGGTTATCAAGATATAGGGCAGCAACAAAACGCTAATTTCTGACAAGCATTCTGTTGCTATTCTGTTACGTAAAAAAAATGCAAATTTAAAATATAACGGTGTAAGTGTGTCATAATCATAGTCATTGCACCGTGTAGAGTGAGCAACTTCCTTTTTGTACGGTTTGCTACGATGCAATATTGAAGTTTTAAAATGACTATACGGGCGGCGGGAAAATTAGACACGCAAATTTCTGCAAGCACAACCCAACTCCCCTCTATACAGCTGTGGTCAGACAAACAGTATATTACGCAACTACTGACTCAATAACCGGAAATTTATGCACAGCCAACGGGGGGTTGCATTTCAGTCATTATTGACATTATCGGCACGGGATAATGCGACACGTGCCTTCTGTCTATGAAAACAGACATTCATGAAAAAAACGCGAGTATATTAGCACCCAGTAGCCTGGGCAAACTTTACAAAACTCACAGGGGTATGGTGTCATGGCAGTCTATATTCTGACTATTAGCAATCTGTTGATTTCAACACTCCAATTAATGTGCCATCACCGTCGATAGCTGCTGCCAAGCTGCGCTTATTTTGTGCTGGTTTTTACGAGCTAATGAGCGCTTGCTTCGCAGTAAACTTTGCTGGGGCAAAAAATACACATCTTGTAATTGTTTTTGTAGGTCTGTAGGAGGCGCCCCGAGGCGGGGGTGTCTGGAGTTAGGGGGTCAATTAGGCGTCTCCAGTGGTTTAGGGATGATCTCTCATAGTTTCTGTCATCGATGGCAGCAGCTGTCCTGACAGAGACGGAAGACCAGCCATTGTCACAAAGACATAATCGCAGTATTATCGCCCACTCCGATGATAGTCTACTTTGTGCCGAAAAAAAAATGCCGCTTTGTTTGCTCACCGTCGGGACTGGGAGGTGGCACGGTGCTTCTCTGTTTGCATTATATCCGTCTGCTGATAGTTTGATATTGTAATCCTGTTTTACACGACAAACCAAGAACAATTACAATCAAGAGTGTTAATTATTTCTGCTATACAACTTTGGCCAAATACGTCGCTAAGTTTGTAATGACAGAACCTTGTCCAAACTACAGCCGGTGGCAAAACAACATCTTTTCAACTAGAGTCTAAAATTTGATGAACACCTACATGTACTCATGAAAACACCCCACCCCCCTCCCCACACACCCCAAATGATTAACGTTATTTTTCACACGTGTTGGGATGTGGTGACCGCTTTAGTTATAGCGTATGGGATGTATTAACTACCGGTGTACTGTGACTACATGTGATGCAGCCAAACTCAGGGGTATAAGAGGACCCCGTTATTTCTACCAAATGCCACTTAGTGCCATGCGATACTTTTAACCGTGGAAAACCCTACACGGACGTTCTCACAAAAAAGATACACGCTACTTCTTCAGTCTCTTGGCAGTATTGGCGTACTATATATTTTTTTTCTCGCCATCCGAAACGTTTTGTCGAATAAAACAGGTGATCATCCCTGCCTGCAGAGAGAAAGGCACTGGCTGGGGTCGCCTATAGACGCCTTTGTGTAGGCTTGACAGAGTTTGAGTGATCGTTAGCAATCAGGTAGCAGTGCTGTTGATAGCGCTGTATGAGTTATGGCTCTCTCTCCGTATGACTCCGGGGGCCTTTCGTGGCGGCCCGGGTCAAAACTGTACGCCTAGACACGCATTGCAGAGAGAAGGCTGTGCCCGCGCGCGTCTATACCCCGAAATGAGCCGAAGATAAACGGCTCCTACCGATTGCCTGCGGCGCTGCCACTTGCCCCGACCCTTGACCCTATAGCTAGAGGCTTGAGGCTGATACGCCGCTAAAAGGTTGTTTAGACGGATTCGGATCACTCAACAGGTCCCAAAAAGTCCTAGACGTGTCTTGGATGGCGTAGACGGCCTAGGTGACCTGCAGGTCGCATTCTGGAGTCGCCGCCTTCTTGTGGTGTAGGGAGGCGTCAGTTCTGAATCAGGATGATCCAGATCGGGGTCTTTATTTGATGTGATGGGTCTCTGATATTATGATGGATGTGTGGAGGACAGTCTGAGAGTGGAGGTCACCCAGGAACGCCTGGGACTGGTTAGTGATTCTATTTGTGCGAAGACCGAATCTGAGGAAGTGGAAATGATTATGAGACCAAAGTAATCGATAGGCAACGAAGCATTGTGAGAGCCACACATGTCTTGATCTTCGAATGCCCTAACGGCCATTTCAGTCCAGGTTGAACTTGGAGCATCAAAATCACTCTGTGATAAATATAAGTGTTTGTGGTATTATTTTTGTAATTTGTGGTTGCCTGCGTGCATTCCTTATACCGTGCTGTGATTTAGCATTATCTTATAGTGACAGTGCACACAGTCTGAAACTTCAGCAAGCTATCAGTCCTACGCTGGCGAACGGGTGCTGTGTGCTGCCTCGGTGTTTTTAGCGCACCGAAGGTGCACACTTAGGTCTCAAAGTGCATTAGGAATACAACTTTCTCCATGGCTACATAAAAGTTAGGCATAAATATGTTACTTTCGTGCAGCAACCGAGTAGACAGGCGACCAGGGCAGCCAGCGTTAACGTCAGCGGCTGAAGATTTATGAGTAGCTGTGCTAAGTAGGGGTTCGCAAAATCTCCCGATATTTTTTCCCAGTCGTATGTACGAGAGAGAGAGAGAGAGAGAGAGAGAGAGGTCTATATACTGCAGATATGCTGTGAAAAACTCTTCCATCTTGGATGAGAGGACGTGGTTAGTCTTTTTACGGGGCGGTGTCGGCTGCCTTTTGATCTGTTTTCATGTATCATTTATTTGAATTTACACTTCAGCGTGCCTTGTCTTTCTGGCCTGCCGCCCCCCGTGCCTTGCCGCGTATACAAAGAGAACGGTCGGACGCCTGAAAAGCAAAGGTGTACCCCGCTCAAGTGAGCGTGTCGGGACCGCCATTCTGGCTGCGGCGCGAGGCTGAAAGGGGACGGGAGGTTATTATAAAGACGCGATTAAATGTTGTGTGGGCTCCGAGATCACGCGATAACTACGGGAGTCAACTGGAAAGATTGGCCTTTAATTAATTTTTATGCGAAACCATATGTAAATCGGTTTTTGCTGGGCGATAAATGGGGTTGGCGGTTCCCATAAGACTGCGTTGTGGGACTGAGGGCCTTTTAGCCGTCGCTGCGTTCGCCTCGGGTTTCGGCATTCAAGTCCCCGTCAACTACAGGCCATGTTGCCGCGGGGGATTCTTGTCTCATCGTGTCGAAAGCCATTGAAAATCAAGAAAGCGGACAAGATAGAAGGGGTGATAACTGGCGCAACGCTTTAACAAAACTACCTCAAAAACACGGGCCCACTCGGAACCCCTTATTATGTCTGCCACATTAAGTGCGGGAGATTTACTTTTCACTCAGGTCAATTGATTTAAATTAGTAGGTAAGAAGCCATTCGGGGGGTAATTAGGCCCGCGGGTCGAGGAGAGCGGGGTCGTGGGCCACACAGCGCAGATGTGGGGGCTCCGATTCCGCGGCCGCGGTCTCACTGTTACCTGGCTACCCATCCAGCTTTGATGTGGTTTACACTCCCCCAGTTGTTGTCAGGAAAATAATGACAGCGCCCGTTTTATTGGTTGTTATGACTTGGCAAAATATTTATGTTGGCGAAAGATGACCTCCCTACCTATCATTAGGAAGTTTGCCACCACTTGAGTCAAAGCAGGCCTTCCGATACTCCCGTTTCTCCCCCCCAACACAACGGAACAGGGTTACGAGGCGCCGCTGTAGCGGGGGGGGGGGGGGGGGGGGGGGGGGGGGGGGGGGGGGGGGGGGGGGGGGGGGGGGGGGGGGGGGGGGGGGGGGGGGGGGGGGGGGGGGGGGGGGGG
>JAAUYG010012169.1_pt1 | contig 10663 bp, 7 predicted proteins | sample 7278091 | NCBI WGS metagenome assembly JAAUYG01 (sample SAMN14350201, study PRJNA611818) | marine sediment metagenome | isolation source: surface marine sediment (0.6m) | place: French Polynesia: Moorea | collected 2018-08
CATAGTCAAGGCTGGGCATTGTCAGGCATAATTGTCATACATGTTCAAAACATGATCGATCATGATGTTTGATGAAAAATGATGGTCACATTGTCAACATTTCGACTGGGCACCCAGCAGAAATTACTCCCACAATTGATACTGCCTTCCAGACAACAGGGCGTGTAGTTCGAACCAAGAAATGTACTTTAAAGGTAATAAATATAACTGGCACACAAGTTATAAATCTTTTGTTTCTGGTTAGGAGAACATGGATTTCTCTTCCTAATACCACAGCAGTAATAGATTATACCCAACATATGTCGTCCTAAAATCCCTATTTGTAAAGTACTGGTGGCCTGACAAAAATACAGTCTACTATACCTCCCAATGTGGACACAAATACACGAGAAATACCACAATGTGCCAGAGTGTGATAACAAACAAATATTTACACACGACGTCGCAGTCTTGGACTGTTAAAAATGTGGTTTGCAATTGTGTAACGGGTTTCAGTAATTTGTAGCTTGTTTCGAGGGCTATTTTGGTAACACAGCCAAATTAAAGTCCTTACATTTCATTTAAGGAGATATAGGCATACCGATAATAAGTGTATTTACAGTTAACATTATAAGGGTCTGGGCTCCTTGCACTCTTTAGGCGTGGATAATTTAGACAGCGTCTTCCATGGTGACCACCACACTCGTCGTCCCAGAAGGCCCCGCGCGCATGGTACGACTGACGTAACTGTGCATCTCAATGTCCGTCTGTCGCCTGCAGCGCGGAAGCTGTACCGGAAGTAGCATGCCTAGAGTCTGGCGGAAGTTGGCGTTCACGACGACATACAGCAGGAAGTTCATGGAGAAATTCAGTGTCTGCATGAGATTGGTCACGGACGCAACCACGTGACCTGTGGGACCCCAGGATTTGTATGGATTGATGTACTTGAGGATTTCGGAAGGGGAAACGAGTATCAGCAGCATAAGCGCTATGATTACCAAGGTCAAGGTCACCCGATGGCTGGTTTCCTTGACGTTTTGTCCGGGACAAGAAGTACGTCGGGCCAAAGTGGCGCCGTGCAGCTCCCGCGATAAGCGAACGTTACAGAAAATGAGAATTCCGATGGGGATGAAGTCGGCAATGACGGGCCAAATCCACGCCATGTAGAATCGCACGTTCTCGGTCACGTTACGCGGCCATAATTCCTCGAACTTGTAAGGAGACGTGGCGTTTGGAGACGCGTTGGGGACGACTCGCGTGTGCAAGAAGTAAGGCAGCGTTATCAGGAACGATAATACGTAGACTCCAATTATGCTGCTCAATACCCGGCGCATGGTGAACTTCTCTCTGGCGTGAAGCGGGTATGTTACAACAATGTAACGTTTGATGGCCATGACGACTATGAGCCACGTGCTAATCATGAGAAACAGATTGATGGCAGCAAATCCGTACAATTTATAGTACATGACCAGAAGGCTGCGCTTCCCCCGGCTGGGTATCAGCGTGTACGGTGTGACGATGACGCAGAAAAGCAGATCGGATATCGCCAAGGCAACCAGGCCGTAATTGGCCGAACGTCCAAGGCGATCCTGTCCGACGCGCATGCGCCTTCGAGTGAGTACCACCAGATTGAGCGTGTTACCGAGAACGCCGAATATGGACAAAACAGGCACAGCCATCTGTATCCAGTCACTTCTGGTCGCGATTAAACTTCCGGAAGGTGACGTCATGTTAAAGGTGACGTTTTCCATCTTGGTGCTCGCTGTGAAAATCAGCTCATGAAGCTTTATCTGTCTTCCCTTCAGGCCCCCTCTATAACTTTTCAAGCCGAGTTGTCATTCCACCAAGCAGTGTGTCAGTTTCTAAATCCGCATCTGTAACTGTCTGCCACGTAGCCGTCTAACAACACAATAAAGTTTTCCGAACGTCCAGGGTGACCTTAGACCGTCCCGGATATAGTGCCCCAATGCCAACCACGTGCTTCTAATTTAGAACTATTTCTGGTGGTTCACCTCGTAGACGTCATCGCGGGTGTGGGCTGAGATTTTGGGCCGCAGGACGTTCGTTGGCAATTAAGGGCCGAGCCCCTGGTACTTCTATGTCAGTTGGCAACAGGAAGTGTCCATCCAAAACGTCATATCCTGTCGCGACTTCATCACGTGACCAACAAATTGGCTTTGTCTGTTGACCAAAAAACGGCAGAATTCGTCGTCATTAAATCTGTAGGAGATATTGGTTCGTTTGCTCAGAAACCGGAAGGTGCTTGGCGAAGCGGAGCATCCACCCTCGGGGCAGTCATCGGGAGAAGACCCTCTGTTGGGAAAAGAAAAAGATTTTTCTTTGTTAGATCAGAAGAATATAAAGTCGGGTGAACACCCTTAACTGTATGCCGGTTTACTTAATGGGAGGTGGTACCTGGAGGATAGTAGTAGTAGTAGTAGTAGTAGTAGTAGTAGTAGTAGTAGTAGGAGGAGGAGGAGGAGGAGGAGGAGGAGGGCGGGGGGAGGAGGAGGAGGAGGAGGACGGGGGGAGGAGGAGGGGAGGAAGAAGGGGGGAGGATCAGGAGGAGAAGCAGCAGGTGGTGGTGGTGGTGGCAGTATTTAATACATACAGTAATGTGACTAAATGGCCATTAATGAGCCAAAAAGAAAAACACCTCCCACAAAGATGTACATTACGTCAGCTTTGTGTGAAGGAGTTCTGCCCAAGGACAACAGACAATTATGACCCCGAGCCTCTGGCCACATCTCGTTCGATGTGATGCACCCCTGAGGAGGTAGTGCTACAGATAGGGTAAGTGAGGGACATTACAAATGAATATACTGTCGCATATATGGGGAAAACGGACCGAATCTCCCTCTGGCAAAAATGCTTGTCCGATGTACTATACATTATACAGTGCGTCTTTCGGTAGATGCTTCATTAAAGGAGAGGGAAAGAGGGAATGATATTGGAGCCCAGAGCATGTCCAGTCCACGACACTGTGTTATGTTATCACGGGACTGGTGGCATGGTGTATTAGAAACTAATACACTGTGAGGGTTTATAGCTGATCCAGACACAGTTAATGACATCATGTGGTCGGGGTGATAAGACATCCTAGGGTTATAAAATAGTTTAACCCTGGTCACTCCAAGGACTCATCATCAGCTTTCTGACCACAAGATCAAGATAAAAATCCCACATTCTGGTGATGTATGTTTTTCAGGCAAAAGGTGAAATGGTTCCCTGTGGCACTTTTGGCTCCTTTGAACAGGCATAACTAATCCAAAACTGAGTCTAGACAAGAATATTTAAACGAAATCTCACATTCGATGAGAGGAACTTGCTGTATGCTGCATCCACTGCTAAAGTATTCTGTTCATCTGTTGAGAACAAAAACCATTGTTCCATTTTAGGCGATGAGGACAGCAAGTGGCAAGTGAGTTCCACTGGAGAACTTCGGATTCCTAATATCATGTTATTTTGTCTCGTTTAACTGTTAAACATAATGCCTCGAAAGGTAGAGAACGGAATCAAAGACTGATATGTTTTCACCCAAACCCGAAATCATCTTATAATTCTGAAAAAAGACAGATTTTGATTGTCTTTGTATAAAGCATCGGGGCCACATGACATATCAGATTTCGGCTTTGTCTGCTTGCTCTTATAACAGACCAATCTCCATCGTCTGTCTTTGGCAGATCCAATTACTTTGTAGCCTGGTACCATAGTGCTCACGAATGCCTGAACGGTTTTGGCAATCAGCCCGCGGTGAGAGTAGGGGACCAGCTGAACACTGTGTGGAATCTATGTCAAGTGAAATTAATTTCTCTTTTAAAATAGAATAACGTCGGTTTATGTTACCAAGAATGAAGAAAAGTGACCGATATGGACGATTGGTCCGATATGATAGTGAGCATGCGCAATGAAAAAAAGACAGTTAAAGATGCAAGATCATAAATTTCCCTATTTAGCAGCTGCTATGTAGCACACACAAAAAGCATAAATATATCATTAGCAATCACCCTTTTACCACCGTTACAAGGCGGCCTTAAAATAACCCATTGTCTACATCGTGGAACCAACAAATTCCACAACATTTGTCCCTTATACCTAAAAGAATAAATCCCATGATTAACACTAAAAACATTCTGACTGCTGTAGCATCTTATAATTTCTGTTTCTAAAGAATACGCATGAATGCACCAGTTGTATGCGGCTTTGGTCCCAACCAAAATAAATCGTTGAACTCGGTCAGCAGCCCGGGGGGAAGGGGGGTGCTCCCCACCCATCCCGCCCCCAAAACTAAATGCCATTGGTGTTTTTTTCTGAAGCCTTGGAATGTATGCAATCCCAAATCAAGTGGTAACAGTAAACAACTCATGGGCGTGTCCGAATGGTAACACTGACATGACGTAGTGATATAAAAATGTGTCTGAAAATAATCAATAGTGCTAAGATTATTGGCACTTAAGTTATTATTTATTTTTTGGCGTATCCATTGTTTACAGCTTCTCAGGAAGAAAAAAATCTATAGTATTATTAATGCCTATTTAGCATGTTTAGGTCTGATGTCGGTCATGAGATTCAAACATGCCGATGTGCGTACTATATCGTCACTTTTGTTTTGATCCAGAACAACTACCGCTTGCTCTAAAATTCCACTACCATTCTTTTTAGGATTGAGTACATCTCATTAGCTCAGAAAAAAGGCAGTTTAATATCTATGCGGGCTTTTCTGGTATTTATGTGGTGTTTTCTGGTGGATGCGTGGCTGTATGGGCTGCCGCCCTATTGGTGACGGCAGAAAAAATAGGTTTCTTTCTCAGTAGTCGATCATGTATTTTAGCACAAGTAACACTGAAATAAAGACATTTTACATATTTTAGATTATTCCATTGGAACCCCAAGATATATAATGTTGTCAGAAAGACTTTTTAAACCATGTAGCCACATAACGACTTGGATCAAAAGTTTTAGAGAAACAATATAACTGTACCGTTACGCAGGTTGTACTTCTGAGGCCTAAGTACGGTATTTATTTATTGAAATATCTTTATCCTTGGTGGGTAAATTACCAATTTTAGTATTCTTCCTTGACGCCCAGCATTATAACATACAACACGAATAAAAACATGAATTGTATAAAATTATAACCGCTGTGGTATAAAATGTGACAGATTGACAGATTTCGATGACTAAAACGTTAATGTTTTAAAGATAGGTTTGACCATGTTCTTAAAATTATGAGTTGTTTTTCTGTTACCACTTGATTTGGGATTGCAAACATTCCAAGGGTTAAGAAAATACCAATGGCATTTAATTGATTGGGCTGGTGGTGGACGGTAGAACCCCCCCCCGGGCTACCGCCCTTCATGGCATGGCCCTTAAAACAGCCTCACTGGATCTGGTGTAGAAGGATAGACTGTCTCCACGGTGAAAATGACCTTGTCCTGTGTTTGACCACGGTACGGTATTGCTCATGGAAAAGGCTCATTTGGCCATGATTAATGCGATGGCTACTTCGAAGTTAATGCCTATCTAAGGCTGGAGAAGTACTAAACACGACAAGCAGTAACAAGTGGCCCAGAGACCTTGACGATCTACTTGATTTTTGCCACGTGAAACAAAAAATTTCAAACTGCCATATTTTTTTTTTAATTTGGCAATTCGCCAAAAATGTGAAAGCCTGTATTTTCCACTGATTACATACTTTCCATAAAATTTAGTTGAAATCGAATGAAAACTGTTGGAGGTGTTCTGACAATCCTACCATCGAAAATATAGTAAAGTGCACAAAATGGTCCCAAACCGAACTCAAAAAAAATGCATATGAAAAATACCCTACATATGCAGCTTATAGGACCGCGACACCCAAATTTTCCTGTTTCCTCAGTTTTTCCAGCCGTTTTCAAGATATACCAGATTTTTTCCATTGACTTCCATATATTTTAAATTTCAAAGTGCCATAATGTTTAAACCTTTGCCGATTTTCTAAGAAAAGCAATAGCCTTTATCCCTCATGGGAAGCAATGTTCTCATAAAATTTGGCTGAGATCGGAAGAAAACTGTAGGAGGAGTGGCATTTTAAAATTTCCAGCCGGATATGGCTCTGTCAACAAAAAATTCGAAGTGCTATAAAAATAATTTTTGTCGGATCGCCAAAAACTAATGGCTTATATTCCCCCACGACTACCATATTTATCATAAAGTTTGGTTGAAATCCGATTGAAAGCGTGGGAGAAGTAGCGTTTGGAAACTTTAGCTTCCATAGGCTCCCATGATAACAAAAACGAAAAAAAATCATACAAACGTGAAAAAAAATAAAGTTTTGAAAAAGAAAAAAAAATGTCTGGAGATAAGGAGGCTAGGTAAGTTCTTATAAAATTTGGCCTGGATCCAGGCAGCGTTTTTGAGGTGGTCGACAACGAACGGATGGACGGACGCCCGTGCCACAGCAGAACCTCTGCTGACACAGTCAAGCAGAGCTAAGGGTCGGCATACATATACCGTTTCGGAACCAGTGGGCTTCTTCCGCGGTGCGTGTTGTGAAATTTGAAACTGAAGTGTGAAAATATTTTCAAACCAATATTTCTCGTGCTCATCAGGTACATGTAGGCCACCAAATTTGCCGTAGTAAACTCCTTAATCTGCCACATCAGCTACAGAAGCGAAGTGCTAAAGACTGTTGTTATTACCGAATTAATCGTTTCATATAATATATTCTATTCATAGCATCTATAATACGTGTAAGTTCCCTTACCCATGACTTATGTGTGGCTTTCCCACTCGTTTTGTCGACGCTTTTCATGATCTATCGCTTTCTCGCTTATTATGGTTGTGCGCCGGTAACAAGGCCTTGAGCATTTGCCCAGAGACATTTTATTTTCCCTTTCGGCATTTCTCAAGACATCTGCCATATGTCCTGTGAAGGACCGCTATTACCACGCCTGGGCATAAACGTGGACCGTATTAACATCTCATCTTATTGCTTCATGTTCTATTCCTTAGACCTTGCGGGGCACCTGCGTTGGGTCTTGCAAGCAAATTAATATTCACACAGGAAGAGATGGAGGAATTGTGGTTTCCGCTTCTGTTTTAGGAGGCATGATGGGCCGGCTAGACACGCCTAGAATTTTTTCGTGGCTTATTATAAGAAAGCTGGATATTTTGGCTGATAGTTATTACATTGTTGTTATTCATTTAATATTTGTGGGGGATGCTATTCTTCTGACCCTTCCTACTGTACCCCTTACACATGTATCTTCACCTGCTTTTCCTCACTTCTTTTACGACAATGTCCGTAATGCGATGTTATTGAAGTCTTTGATGCCACTGAAAAAGTAGATGCTTGCTTACTACTCAATCTTCTTAATTTTCTTCTTCCTTTATTTTATGTTTTATTAGGGAGACAAGATAAAATTAGCGTAAATGAACATTAACACTGCGTGCTTTTCAACGACAATGATTATATGATAATGAGGAATATAATACAAGTGACATGATCTTTCATTAAAACATATGTCAATAATTAAAGTACGGCCCCAGGATCAATATAATACATAATTATACAAAATACAGTACGTATAACTACATTGGTATAAGATTACAGACTGTACAGGCACATATAGAACAACGGCATGTAGATCCAGCCCACTTTGAGATTAATATTTGAAATTCTCTCAAGGCCACCGCCGGTTTCATTATGTTGCTAAGACTATTCCACGGCTTTGCCCCTTTACATGAGTTTTAACACTTAAATTTCTCTTAACAAAATACACCCAGTATCTTGACACATTGTTTCGATTCTATGTCTTCCAATATCCAACACAGTTGTACATGCTGTACGTGTCCCCTAAGTGAGTAGTTACAATTAACTAGGCTTTTGCCTGCATATAGTTTTCTTCAAATCAGATGAAGATCGCTTCTGCAGAATACATGTATCTCAAATTGAACACTGACATAAACTGTTGTCGTCTGCATAGTTACCAAGTTTAACTAAAATCATTTTCACATATTAACTGGAACAACATTTTGTTCGTAAAAAATGTGGGGTGCTCTGAGAAATAAGCGCTGAACCCTATAGATTACCACCCTAGCTTTCCCTCGTGTCCTTGACCCGTTATTTTGTTTCTTATACAGGCCATTTCCATAATGCGACATTTGAGTGTGGCCAACGGTAAAGGACATTTTCTTGGTGAAGCACTCCTTCTGACTTTGCTTCCCTTTCCCTCTGTTTCTACGTGTATATATATACATTTTCGGGGAGTTGGAAAGCCAATCCTACCAATAAAGCAATATGTATGTGCTCACTGCTCAGACAGCACGCCTGGGTCATGTATGATGTGAAAGGCGTCACCGGAGCGTTAAGAGGATAACACTATGATACCTCGGCTAATGTAGTACAAATGGAAACCCAGTCGGTCGGAAGATGAACGGTACATCGGCCAGAGGGTCACCTTAAAGATGTATGCTCTCGGATATTTATGAACAATTACGCTCAGCTACACTGTCGGGTCGATATTTCGAGTTCCCTTCAATCCTGAATTCTGGGACGGTTTCGCATACTAAGTAACTGTCCTAAAAAAAACGTGATTTAAAAATTTCAGGCAGCGTTCTCATACATTTAGCATGTTTTGACTTGGGTTTTGAAGATCGGGCTATGTGGAAAGTTTTAAACTTTCAGGAAAGTTTTAGACAAACAGGAAAGTTTTAAACAAACATAAGTCACTCTGAACATTGAAAATCCACAATTTAATATAATAATTCAAGCAGAGTATGGGATGTATCGAGTGTCATGGTGTCAGTCGGAAAGAAGACCGACAACACTGAAAACTTTCCTGCAAACTGGTGATGTGGAAATAAATCGGCTGGAGAAGCAATAAAATAGATTTTTGCTGCATAAACGCCAAAGACAAAATGATCGGAACGATATTAGCACAAGGATTTCGGAGAGGTGGCACGGAACCATCTGTCGCCGATTTGGAGCCTGTTATCCTAATGCCAAGCCCAGTCTGCCGATCTTGTCTCACCGGTCTCTTTCTAATAATACCCGACAATGTAGGAACAAAAACCAACGCGAAGAAAAATCTGTAAAAGCCTGTTAAGTTGGTCTGAACCGGAAATGAGCATATTTTTTGTGATTTGGCGTTAAAAATGGAACTTCGTGCCATGCCAGCACCAATTTCCGCTTTCGTTTCTGCGTTTTGCACCCAACGTAAAAGTGTCACTGAGACCTAGCGTAGGCGACGGCAAACAGATAAGCCAATAAAACTTAAACCAGGAAGGATTCTAAAACGCTTGCCATGGATATTTCCTAGACGTAAATTTCTTTTCCGAACACGTATAGCTATAGATTTCTGGGTTTTTTTGTTTATAAATGCGCAATATTTACGAGGGTATGGGAGAAGGTTCCGGAAATCAGGGTCTTGATTTTCTTTCTATAGTTTGCCACAAGTTTATTAGAGGGGCAAATGATAAGTGCCCATATACGCACAAGGCCAAAAGCTACATGTATTCTCGGCGCCTGCCAAGTGTGCCAAAAAGAATATGAAAATCGAAACTGCAGCTGCGAATATTTATACGTTAAGTGTTTATCCTTTCAGACAAAAACATAATTGATTTCTGTCATAGAATGTTTAACACATGCTTAATCTAAGCTTAATTAGACGTGAACTGGGCCTATAGGCCAATAAACTCCCTTCCTATATTTTCGGGTTAATATTTATTAACTTTTAGGTACTAGTCAATTGCCTCAAAATGGCTTTTCATACGACTATTAAATACTTCATTCTCCGTCTCCCATAGATCGATAAATATCTGCCAGCATGTCACATGCGCCTTCTAATCCTTATGTCTACAAAATGACTCAGATGTATCTACAATTAATCAATTCTGCACTATTTTACACACTATTCTCCTGTAATTAACCTTAAGGTAAGAAATAAAATGAGCACATCAAGCGTAATTTCAAGCACTAACTTTAACGATTTTGCAAATGTGCTTAGTGGAAATCCAAGAAATGCAGTAACTAAATGCCTTTAGATTCTGCCCCTTGTCTTTAATATCTTTTGTCTTAATTTTTTTAATACTCTCTCCAATTTAGGAGAAATATTAAAATTTAAATTAAAGTCTAAACCCTCACCTGAAACGTTTATCCTAGCCGGTGCTTTCACTACAAGCTGCGGCGTGTCGTAAATCGAAAAGTGTTAATCCAATTTACGGTATGGTCATTGCTTCAGTTTACGTTTGCCTGACACAAATGACCCGTATTCATTATTCAGCGTTCATTTTTTGTCACACAACTTATGGCTTCCTGCGTCAGTTCTGTTGTTCTTTGCTTGCGCCGACTTCTCTTAGATGCTGGGACAATGCGCTCTACCGGGAGTCCCTCTTCAGACGCACCGAGCACCCAAGAAGAGCTGGACGCTTTCGCTGGTTGCTGGAGAGTGAAAGCGTCTATTTTGCCCTGTCTGTTTGTCTGGTTTTGGCGCCTTGCGGGCAGACGACAGGAATTGCGGACGGACGACGAGACCACCGCGGCGTCTGTGAGCCCCGACTCTTGCTGTGACGTCGATTCCTGACATGTCTCTCTCTCTCTCTCTCTCTCTCTCTCTCTCTCTCTCTCTCTCTCTCTCTCTCTCTCTCTCTCTCTATCTCTCTCTCTCTCTATCTCTCAAACGCGCGAGATATAGAACTCTCA
>JAAUYG010049422.1_pt1 | contig 10663 bp, 1 predicted proteins | sample 7278091 | NCBI WGS metagenome assembly JAAUYG01 (sample SAMN14350201, study PRJNA611818) | marine sediment metagenome | isolation source: surface marine sediment (0.6m) | place: French Polynesia: Moorea | collected 2018-08
AGTAGTAGTAGTAGTAGTAGTAGTAGTAGTAGTAGTAGTAGTAGTACTACTACTACGATGACGACGACGACGACTGCTGCTGCTGCTACTGCTGCTCCTCCTCCTCCTCCTCCTCCTCCTCCTCCTCCTACTACTACTACTACTGCTGCTGCTGCTGCTGCTGCTACTACTACTACTACTGCTGCTGCTGTTGTTACTACTACTACTACTACTACTACTACTACTACTACTACTACTACTACTACTACTACTACTACTACTACTGTCTCTGCTGTTATTGCAAATGCTGCTCGCACAGTTTGTTTTTTGAGATACAAAGGGCCCTGTATAGGGTCGTTTTTAAAGACCAGTCCGTCAGCATCGTTAACACCTGTGGAGCACCGCGTGACGCTTCACGATCCCTCTATGACCGCAACCACAGACGTGAAATTCATTTGTCGATGTGAAGAATGTTAACGCTATAACCCTGGAATTAGACACTTAAACAGCTTAGGTCAAAGACCAAAATAAAATCTACTAATTAATTATTTGGAGTCCCTCATACGGCGTCGGTTGTCGATCTTCCGTCATGAAACCCGTTACCTGAGAAACCTGCGTACAGATCAACGCCAAAATTGCCAAAATTATAGCCTTCCAGCATATATATACAGACGTTGTAACACTAGCGATTTTTCATTTTCATGGAAACATACTAGAGCAAAAATTTCAAAAAGGTTGCTCCTCTCAGTTACGACGAATATTCTAAAAAATTCCTGCAGTTGTGCACGAATTTAAGACTAATTGGACGTTGTGATGTTTGGTCTTAACACAGGAGCATGGGACTTTAAAATTCATACCGCCACCTGGCCCAAACAAGACAGGTCCAAATTAAGTCACCACACCTACAACTGCATACACCTGCATACACCACCGAATCCAACTTGCGGTCGGTGATATGACCTTGAGAGGTTGAAAGCCGACTTTAAGCCTGATTCACTGCCCCCATCCCCACAGTTTCATCCAATTTCAAAAAGGTGTTGCAACAAATATCTCGTTAGTGTAGAAACACTGGCTGTTGCATGTCGTTGAAATTGGCCACATGAACAATATCATGGCACTTCGAAATTTAACATAAAAGTAAAAGTCAATTAGGAATGTTAACATGTGAAATCCACAGTGAACGGTTAATTGTAGATAGAGACGACAAAAGTGTGTTTGTCGTGTCAAACATAGGGTATATGCCGCTATGTACAATGATCGTTCTACGTGTGAGTTACAATCCACTTGCGATCTTTTTTCTCGTGGCACCTGGGTGGTATGAAACGCAGATTACTTTTCATGGCAGATTGTTTGAAATGATTTCAGGTCTGTCAGTACATTGTACACTTTCCCATGTTAAGGTCTGTCAGTACATTGTACACTTTCCCATGTTAAGGTCTGTCAGTACATTGTTCAATTTCCGATGTTAAATTTTTCAAAATCCTATTCTTCCCTCACCCACGACCTACCACCCAATAAAACTAACAGCCAAAATATACACATGGAAAGTGACTGGATAAAGGGGTTGTATTTGTTTGTAAAAGTTTCGCAAACACCACGGAAAGAAAAAAAATCTCATTGGCTGCTAACCTGCCTACTGATCAAAGCGAAGAAGACAGGTAAAACCTCATTTTAGAATGATTCTCAAAAGCAACATATGTTTCTAAATATAGCGCAAAGAAACACCTTAAGTTTTTGTATATATATGGTATCCATCATGGCTAGACTGAAATTAATACCTTCTCTTGCTTCAGAAGTGACACTATCACGAAGAAATACGTACACTTTCTTGTGTATGCTCAAGCCAACGCAGGTGGAATCCTTTTTCTGCTCTTCCCACGATCTTATCTTCTGGCACCTTGGATATTGATAAATTCTACACGAACTCTGCTGTAGATTGTATAACTATATGATAGTCAGCAGGTGCCCTGGCCTGTTACAGTTGTCATTAGCCGACTGATTTCCATATTAAGCAAGCGGACAGACAGTAACTAAGTAACTTTATTTTCAAATTGTTCATAGAACGAGATTCTAAATGTTGTGTATTATATTGTTGTGTATTATATATTAACATGATATTAAATGCATAGCAGTCTGTGGCAGTTGCCATAGCCAGTGGCTGTAAACCATATAAAAATATCATATGTGCATCAATATGTGATACATGAATTTGACAACATGATCTATACGGCTGGCAAATGCTTGTGCTGATGTATACATATTCATTTACTCACGGTCAATTTATTGTTAATATCACATTTATGTTACCCTTTGTTTAACTTCAGTTGTTTGATATATATTAGCCAATGAGCTAGGATTCCCCGCATGGAGTAAATCGATGGAAAATTATGAACCGTATTACCGATTATATTTCACCGCCCAAGTTACGTTATATCAGTGTAATATGCAGAAATAACATTGTTGCTTACCACCGCTAACAGTATGTATTTCTGTATTATATGAAACAAATTACTACCAACCCTTCATGTCTGTGCATTCTCTTAGCGTTGAAAAGTCCATATCTACACTACACAAAAAAGTTAAGGATAAAAATATCCTTAAACTTTTTGTTTAGTTTATACATGCGCGCACGTATATCATGTACAAATTACACAAAAAGGTTAAGGATATTTATATCCTTAACTTTTTTGTGTGGTGTATGCGTAATTAGGCAGCTGTGCTAAATGTGTGGGTGTCTATGCACTTCATCTCACGTGTCTCCTGATTTTCTTCAGTTCTCTCTTTGTCCTACATGAAGTAACCCTCCGCCATACACTGTATATTGGAATGCACCTCATCAACCAGCAGATATGGAATACATACATTCATTCTACAACAGCCATGGCCAACAGCATGATATTATTCCTTCGTCGAAATCAATCACTATTTCCCAAGGAGTCCCAAGGCATAATTCACGCAGATCAATTCTCGAATATGCCTTACCAATTGTGTGATCCCTACTTCAAGGACATCACCTGTATTGAGCAAGTCCATGCCGTGCAGTCAGTTTTGCCACGAGGGACTGGTCTAGCTACAGTAGTTGTAGGAAGATGATTTAAGAATTTTAAGACCTGGGATGGGAGCCGTTGGCACAGAGACTAGAGCCATGGGCATTCTACTAATAGCAGACATTAGGATGGTTCTTTATAAAGGTGGACAACACAATAAGTTGCAGTATTGGGAACAAATACATGGAGTATTTACAATGCATTTGACAGTGCTTACGTGGCATAAGCTTGTGGAACCTTCCTCTGTCAGAAAATATTTACTAGCAGTATAAAAAGTTAATAGCATGGTAAGCCTTCCGTGAATGTGAAAGAAGTATATGTCTTAATCATCGTGCTGCACAGATTCCTTCACATAATTTCAGATGATCTGTTGCACCCTATATGTGATTAAGCAAAATGTTTCTTTTTATCATGTTTATGTCATACACAATGTTTTAGATGAAAGTTCGATATCTCTTAGAAGCACATGCAGAAAATGGATAGCAGGAGATTTAGGTTGCTAATTGCCTGCAGCCTATAGTGCCTATTCAACGGGGAACAGATGTACCAGACTTTGGCCAGATTTTATCATGCTGGTGTTCGACATTGGTTAAACTTTTAGGGTATGCACACAGCAATTTTAAAATGTCTTTCAATTTAACAGTTAATGTATATCACTATGTACATGGCGTAGTTACCCAATTATATTCGGACATCTCTATTACAATGGCTATTGAAAGGCCACCTAATCATGGTCTCCCAAGACATCCGTGACACAACGAAACATTATATGCAACTACACAATTAACAACAGTATGCAACTTTGAAGAAAATAATTCTGGGTAATTGTGTGTCAAGGCAGTGTACATTGTATTTGTTGCTTACAGTACATTATTTTAAAGCTAAATTTGGTTGTTTCCTATTTTCAGCATTTCTCCAAGACATTTTGACAAGCTGGATGAGATGGCCACCAAGGAAAAGCTGTTCTGCTCTAGAACTCCCCAGACACAACAATGAATACCATAGCAACGCAAATAAGAAACTTCAGTTTTGATATGCATTGCTTGTCATGGTTTATATTGCAAATGGCACATCGTGCAACTTTAAAATGTTTATAAGTTTGTTACATGAAACACAAAGCGGTGCAATATCTAGGCCAACGCATGTTGCCATGGTTTAGTACCGGTACAGAAGTAGTGATTAGTAAAAGAAACTGCACCTGCAACACACAAATAAATCAACTACATGTAGCATGTGTAGTATCAGCCTTCTCTCTACAGCTGAGCAGTACATGCACATTGTAGTAGAAACTGTCTTGATAATGTCAAAGAGTATAATGCTGGATTGTCTGGTACTTATATACCACAAACTGTTTGTTTCTACATTACCTAAAAGTATGATACATTTCTAAATAAAACACAAAAGAATAAGAAAATGTATGTTGTTACATATTTTATTGTCATAGGCCACACTGTGTCCATGTTACACATGTACCATGCAAGGTACAGGCAAGTGGTGCCTCTTCCAGTTAATGATTTACCAGTTTCATACCGGTACTACTAAAGGTTTGTAGAACTGATGAAATGGTTTAGTGCAAGAAAGATACTACCATTAAAACTTTATTGTATGAAAACTAATCTTATTTAATGAGTCAATTCTTAAGTTTCCACAAACTCACTAGAACAAGGTTGGAATGTTTCCACCGTTTAGAAGTCAGCATGTAGTACAAGTTTACACACCATGACTAATATGATATGCATGGTTTACATGGCTAGTGTACATAACTGGTGCAGGTATCCAGCAACAGGAAAATGTACATTAACTTGTGTTGAAGCCAATTTTAGCAAATAATTATTTGGGTACACACAACTAGTTCACATAAGACCGTAGGCATACAGTGAAATATTTTACGTGCCAGAAAATGTATTTGTTTTTGCATGGATGTACTTGGAACATTACTTTCACCTGTGTCATTCTAGATAGAATTTTTGTCATTGATGCTGAACTACTTTAATTTCAAGCACTTTTCAAGTGCCTATTATTAACATCTTGTGAAATGAAGGTTATTGTCTTGCACATATCAAGGCAAAGGCAATTGTATATGCTAACAATGTCATAGGGTTCCATAAGGCTATAATTATAAAATATAAATATAAAACTTAACACGTGACTGTTGGACGCGAATATAGTGGACAAAGATTTTTAAGATCACCTACTCAGACCCAAATTACAGAAATTAACAAATCAATTCACATTTCAAATGCAGTGTCAGCCATTTGTTCCTACATCCCAGGCAAAAATGCCATACACATATATCACATCACAACACTTAGTCAGGAGGTGTGCCAACAAAAACGGTAAGAGATTAACATCGTTACTTTGATGTGGTAATGGAGCAAATCCCAGTTTTCCACAACCAAAGCAGACACATTAACCTCTAGGCTGTTGGGACTGGTCTCTTTGGTACCCTGGTATGGATAAACAGGACTGGAACAGACATAAATATCATAGATGAAAGAAATAGTACCGCACATACAAAAGAGTAAATATTTTAGGCACCAAAGTATGTACAAAAATGACACCCCCAAACTGTAATAATCTGTTAAGCTGATGTGCAACTAAGGTTCTAATGGCAAAATAATAGGTATATGCGATAATTTTTAGAATATACTAACTAGGCAACTGCACAACATCAACCCAAATGTATGTTCTTTATTTTATTTATAGCCTTTCACACTTGGTGTTGGAAATTGACATGACTGTGTTGTTTTAACCAGGAAATGACTAGTGTCACATAAGCAATTGCATAAAGTTCAAAATATCGCATTGTGGTATTTGCTTTAGATACGAAGTTTAGCCTGGAGTAATTTTGGAAAAAAGCAAACTGAAAAAAAACAATAGATTACCATAATTGGACAGTCTCAGTCTCAGTAAGAAATTCAGTAGGGTATTTTTTTTAAAAACTGCAACCCTGTACCAAGCTCAAGTTAGCACCTGCCTGTGCTTATCACAGGCGACTGTACCTATGAAAGACAAAGGAATACTCTAGGTTTTTCTTCTCGTCACCATTCATACAATGGTCTGTGTCCACTGTATGAATGCGGCTCTGCTGCCCTACTGTGTGGTGTTACTACTGCTTCTGTAGTAAAGTCATCGTTGTTGATGTGGTGTTTCCCAAAAGACCAAACCGGCTGATCATGTTAAGCAGCTGCAGGCTACTGACACTAATGTATCTCATGTATGATGGCAGACTAGAGACTAGTATAGCTTGTCAGTCAGTGGCTTGAAACTTTGGGAAAATCTGAAAGGGAAAAAGAACGACTATGTAGCTTATTCGTATACAGCTCTGTGCTCCATATGGAACCACTATGTATACCGCACATACTGCAGACCCAAGACAGAGTCCAGTCTGTGATATACAGGTTACACCCAAACTAAAAAATGCTGTGATTATGTACCAAGCATTTCATATATTTCATGTACCTGGTTGTACTAAACTGGGAAACTGGTCTTGTGTGTGTTGAAACCTATAACAAGCCAGCGTTATTTTGTAGCATTGGCGAATAAATGTGCCAAAATAGACATTGTTTACATTTAATCACAATACCCCTTTCGGAAATTGGACTACATTACATGACTACATTACATGCATCGTGACATAGTACATGTACAGAAGTGAATTATGTACAGAGGTGAAACAAGTCCTGCCCTGGAACAGGATGGAGATGATAATCCTCCGATCTTATGATGATTTAATTAAACAACACAACTGCTGTCAGACTTATGTCCACACTTCAATATATTTTTACTTAATTTGGTTAAATTTATTTTTATTTTACTACTTGTTTTTCTTAATTTTGTCCCTGTCCGGTGGCCAAATGGTTAGAGCGCCGGGCAGAGCGACATATATGCCCCAGTCGAGTGGGTTCGAAACCCGTCACGGTCTAATGCCCATGAAATGCCTGCCTTTATATTCGATAGAAGAAGATGGTTCATGATTTAACAATATTGTCAGTGTACTTCGAGTAAGAATAAAGATACATTATTATTTAAAAGCACAGGATCGATTTCTTTCACCCCAATAAATCGCCCATAGATGATTTGCTGTAGATCTTGTCCGGAGTGGTTGAAAAGAAGGGTGAAGAGATTCTTTCCATCAAAACGGAACACTGGGTAAAACACCACTGCCAGCTAGTTTTCCTTGGTGGCCTCCAATATGGCCAACGGGCTATATTTTCTTGTGGTGCAATAATAAAGAAGCAATGTATATATCTGTAGCAGCTACTAGCAGGTCTGGCTCTGGTTGGTATTATAAGTCTGTGTGTCGTTGGTATGCTGCCCATACATACTGTGCTGAAACAAGAGGCACAACCAGGGGCATGAAGGGTTTTCAGGAGAACTATCAGGCCAATAAATTCAGTAAATAACAACTACTAAATGGTTTATGTAACATCGCAATCTATATATTGACATCTATTATTGTTCTAAATCCAACACAAACATTCAATGTATACCATATATACAAACGGTCTCTGAGTATCCAAGGTGGTCAGTATTAAATACCATCATCAATTTCACTGTGTTGTAACTGGTTATACAGCTGCTGTACTAGCCATGAACGACACTTACTGCTTTACGCCCGCAGAAAGCAATACATACGTAAACTTAACAGGACCTCTGTGCTACTAGCACTGATGTACCTGCATATGTAACCGGAGGGGGGGGGGGTGATGATACATATTATAGTATCAGTTTCCAGCTGTATACTTCCCTTTCGGAACAGTATTTGGGTCCCGCGATGTACAAGAGTGATTAGTGTAGCGGTAAGCAGCTAAACATTGTTTACGACAGATACTTACTTTTTGAGCGTGGTTCATCTGTACCTCAAGCTACCAACCATGAGTTTCAACCCATTCCTAGACGGGATGCCCTCAGAGACCAGACGGAATTCCGAGAGCTCTACGTCATCAAGTAGCCTCGTTTCGAAAGCACCCTATTTTGTGGTGTTTTGGAAATATGGCGGTGGCTGGTTATCTGTGGCCTGACGTGAGTAAAACCGGAAGTCAGGCCAGTGCTCACTGAAGAGTACTCAAACTTTTTTTTATCCGAGACAGTGGAAATGTAAACTTCTTCTTGATGCGTGCGTTGTACCCGCTTTCGTTAATTACTGGGAGCAGACCTGAGACAGGTGAGTAACTGGTCTAAAATGGCTGAACTACCTTCTTCAGACCAAAACCAGTTGCTAGTACCAAACGAAAATGATCCCAAAACCACATCCACTCTCCTGTTGTAAATATAAATTGCCAATATATAGATCTGACTGAATTACCACATAATGTTGAAACAAGTAATGTATAAAAATGAATCACAACACAAGACGCCTACCTGCTAAATTTGATGAATTTAAGAAATCGATAAACAAACATGGACATAATATACTAAAACCCGACAGTTACATGTACTGATCTGTGAAAGCGTGCTATTATAAAACGACCAAAATCATGGAATATGACCTACCTTGGTATCAATTCATTGCAACAACACATCGCCAAACAACTGGGGAAAGTCGAGTTGATACGTGAAAAATAACATTTTGCTTTAAAGAAAGAACAAAGTCTTGTTGAATCACTGTTCTTGTAAATAAGCATTAAATGTAATAAAATAGTTATTGCCTAATTTACAGAAAATCTGGGAAAATTAAAAATACCCTTTATACATGTATGACTCTATACTATAAATTACGGGTTGAAACTAAAGACATTATTATAGGTACAGATCAAAACATAGATTTGCTGGAATATATAATGGAAACCAAATTCAACAACTCTGGTTGATATTAGTATTAGTCATTGAGCTATACCAACAATAATGCGACCAACAATTGTAACACATAGTACAGCATACACTTATGGACAACATCTACGTAGTCTGCCGAAAAGTAACTTACGAAACTTACTTAGTAGTACGAACAGCTCAAAAGTAGTATGAATAGATGTCTCTGATCACCTACCGATCCTAATAAAGATAGCTCTTGTACACCCCCCACTCCAAAACACATTTAGAAATAACTTCCATGGAGCTAAAAAATGATGCCTTACAAAAGATTAACTCCTACTTAGCAATAACAGACTGGCCTTTGCTAAAATGCCTTAAATGTAGATGATCCATTTCCATAAGTGAATGAGAAAATTAAGGAAAGTCTTATATGCATCTGAAAAAGTAGTAACAGTTCCTAGCCATAAAAAATAAGAGAAACTCTGATGACAAAGGAACAAATACAGCCAAGTATGACCTACAATAAAATACATCTCAAGTGCTTGGGGAAACCAAATGAAAACACCAGTTACTTACAATATGTTAAATACAAAAATGTATTAAACTAAAGAATTTGGCAAAAGACTACTACAATAATAAAATTTGCCTTATTAAAACTATCAAGCAAACCATAAAAAAAAATGAAAATACAGAAGAACTAAACTACAAACAATACTAAGGATCTTGATCCGTAACATAAGGACAAAACATCACTTCCACAGACGTTTTCAGGCATGACAATAAAAATTGTTTATTCTCAGCCAATACGTGAGGAATCCTGTAAATAACTTAGCAGCGTAAATGGCGTAATTTCAAGGGGCATTAAAGATGTTAAACCCTCGGTCAACAGTTACAGACAAACTCTGTCAAGGCGACAAGGTGGCCTGATATTTTCAGCATCAACTGAGACATCTGAAAAATCTTAAATATAACACATAGAAGTAAAGCCTAATAGGTGTCCCAGCTGGGATGGAATAAGCAAGTTAAAAACATATTACACACCAAATTCCTTAATCATTAACCATTAAGTTATAAACAATACGATAGACCAAGCCATTTTTGCATCGCCTATAAAATTAACAAAAGTTAGTCTTATCGAAAGATAAAAAAACGTTTACAAATCATAGGCCCACCTGGCTACTTCCAACTGTATCACAGTTGTTTGAAAAGGGTTATGCGCAAAAGAGCATACAATTACCTACAAGCAAATAATTTCCTCTTCCCAACCCAATGTGTCTACAAAAGCAACATTCGACAATAAAGTCCATCTCCCAACTTTTTTCATTTCCAAAATGATTTTGATCAAAATGTCTTTACAATGGGAGTCTCTATGGATCTATCGAAATGATGCTTCAGATATTATACTATTATGGAATAAGAGGCATATACCTAAACTGGTTCGAAAGTTATCTGAATGACCGAATGCAGTATATAGAATATAATTAGCTCCAATCCTCTTACTATAAGACAAATAATGGAGTGCCACAATTTCAGATTTAGGACCATTGCTATTTATAAGTTACATTAATGACCTGTGCTAAAACCTTAAACACTTAAAAGGCAACTTGTATGCAGAAGATGCATTCACTTATTGTTCAAATGCAAACTTGAAGACTGTATCAAAATGTAAATAGTGATATGGCCTAAGTGGAAGACTGATTTACAACGAGCAAATTGCAAAGAAAATCTGTTTAGAAACATTTGTAAAGCCAAATATAATGGCAAAGAGCACCACAGCAACTACTACTACTACTACTACTACTACTACTACTACTACTACTACTACTACTACTACTACTACTACTACTACTACTACTACTACAACTACTACTATTACTGCAACT
>JAAUYG010108016.1_pt1 | contig 10663 bp, 10 predicted proteins | sample 7278091 | NCBI WGS metagenome assembly JAAUYG01 (sample SAMN14350201, study PRJNA611818) | marine sediment metagenome | isolation source: surface marine sediment (0.6m) | place: French Polynesia: Moorea | collected 2018-08
CCGCCACTGGTCACTCTTCTTTTTGAGGCTGTAATCCACCGGGATCTTGTTTTTGTCGGTGACGATAAACGTCTTGACGATGGCCAGCGGTTTGGTGTCATGCAGGATTTCATCGGCAAATTCGATCTTCTGGTCGGCGAATCCGCTTTGAATCCGCTCCACATAGATGTTGCCCAGCATCTTGGCGAAAACCTCCGCAAACTCCTGCTGCTCCTCCGTCGAGAAGGATTTCCAGTTGCGGGCCAGGGCCCGGCGCGACACTTCCGTGAAATCAAAGGTGCTTTCGACAACCCCCCAAATCTTGTCGCGCTGTTCTTTTTTAAGACCGGGATCGTCACTTTGATATCGAGGATCCTTCAGAATCGATACGGCTTGATCGAGCGGTCCCTTGATGGTTGCGGTCGGACTGGCGAGCGCCGTCCCCAAAGCCGTCATTAAAAAAACCAGAACAAAGAACCCCGCCGAAAACCTCTTGATCATCGTTGCCTCTCCTCTTGGCTGTCGTCGCCGGCTGTTGGCGATTAAGTCAGCCGTCGAATGTGATCAGCACCCCGTCGTCCACCCGGATTGTTATACCATTTAGACACCGCCAAACACATATTTGCTGATCAGTTCCTCCAAGTCAAGGGCGGATTCGGTATCAGCAATTATATCACCATCTTGTAAAGGGATATCGGATCCGCCGGGCAACAGCCGGATGTATTTGTCGCCGATCAGGCCGGCGGTTTTGACCGAGGCAATGACGTCGTCGGTCAGTTCGACGTTCCCCTGGATCTTCAGACGCACCTTGGCCGTCTGGCGTTCGGGTTCGAGGTCAATCGCTTCCACTTTGCCGACCGGCACCCCTGCCAGTTCGACCCGCGAGCCCACCTTAAGTCCGGTTACGGACTCGAACTGAGCCTCCAGATAATAGTATTCGCTGCCAATGATTTCCATTTTGCCCAGTTTGATCGTCAAATATCCGACGCACAGCAGCCCGATGAAACAGAAAAGCCCCACGGCGGTTTCAATGGATGTTTTATTCATGGCTTTGCTCCAGACCTTAACAAATGCTGAATTTGTAGAATATTTCTTTTTGGGCCATCGCCCGGTTCAGACATTTCTCGGCATCATCGTCGTCCCTGATTTCAGTAAAACCGGCACTCACCGCAAGACAGCTATCCACTTGCGACCTGATTTGCTGGGTCGGCTGCCCGTTGAGCTCGCGACCCAGCTTGGCGCAGACCATACGGGCCTGCTGAAGATCGGTGAACGGCAGCAGGAGCAGCACCGCGTTGCTGCCGACGCATTCACACGTGTCGGTGATGCGCAGGTGCCGCCCGATGCCGGCGGCAAACTGGTCGATGGTCGTCTGCGCGACGACCGGCCCGGACTGGGCGGTGATGGCCCCCATATTCTCGATGGTCAATACCACCAACGCAAAAGGCACCCGATGCTGCTGCAAGCGTTTCATCTCTTCGGAGAAGCGCGCCTGCCAGGTGTCACCCAGGGAGGTTTCACCGTATATTTCGGCCCGCCCTTCAAAACCACTGATGAAATCGTGCACGGCGGGGTCATCGACCTTCTGCAGTTCGTCCGGCGCGCCGGCGTAAATGATCGTGCCTTCGTGCAGCATGGCGATGCGCTGGGAAAAATAGAAGACATCCGGAATTTCATGGCTGATGAGCACGCCCGCGAACCCGAATTTTCTTTGGTAGTCGGCAATCATGGTATGGACCGCAGCCTTGCGGATGGGGTCCAGTCCCGTGGTGGGCTCGTCAAAGAGGATGACCTCCGGGTTGGTGATGAGCGCGCGCGCAAGCGCGACCCTTTTCTTCATGCCACCGGAAAGCTGCGACGGATATTCATTATCGGTGCCCGTCAGGTCGAGTTCTTCCATTTTGGCTTGCACCGCGGTCTGGATTTCAGACTCGGCCAGCAGACGGTGCTCGCGCAGCGGCAGGCCGATGTTTTCGGCCACCGTCATGAAATCGAATAGGGCCGAATCCTGGAACATATAGCTGAATTTGCGACGCAGCTGCCGGCGCTGACTGTTTTTCATCGTGGCCAGGCTTTGACCGTTGATGTAGATCTCGCCGCTGTCAGGCTGCATCAGCCCGATGATATGCTTTAGCAGAACACTTTTGCCCCCGCCGCTCTTGCCGATGATCGTGGTGATCTGGCCATGATAGATATCAAGATCGATGGTGTTCAATACGAGATTGCCGTCAAAGGCCTTCTTGACTTTCTCGAATCGTATCAGGGGAGTGCTCATGGCATCACAGCATCAGGGAGGTCAGAATGTAGTCGGTGACGAGCACGAGAACACATGACACCACCACGGCCGTCGTCGTTGCCATGCTCACGCTCTTGGCCCCGAAATCCGCTCCCCGATGGGCATTGAATCCGTTGTAGCAGCACACGGTCGTGACGACGATCGCGAACACGATCGACTTGATGAAGCCCTCGGTGACGTCGTGTAGTTGGACGGTCGAATGAATCCGGGCGAAAAATATCCCCGCGTCGATGCCCAGCATGGCCACGCCGGTCAGATAGCCCCCCATGATTCCCACCACGTCGCACATGGCCGTGAGCAGGGGAAAGCTAATGATGGCCGCGCCGAGCTTGGGGCTGACCATGAAGCGGATCGGGTTGATGTCCATGGTTTCGAGGGCATCGATCTGCTCGGAGATCCGCATGATGCCCAGTTCGGCCGCCATGGCCGATCCGGCACGGGCAATAACCATGATCGCCGTCATCACGGGGCCCAATTCACGGATCAGGGTCAGGGCCACGCCAGCGCCCAGAAGGCCTTCCGAGCCCACTTTGACCAGGGTGTAGTAGCCTTGCAGCCCGAGTACCATGCCGGTGAAAGCCGCCGTCAGGCAGACCACCGAAACGGATTTCATGCCGATGAAATAGACCTGCTGGACAATCTTCTTGAAGGGCCACGGCACGATGAACAGCTGGCGGAAACATTCACCGATAAAAAGCGCGTACTGCCCCAGCAGCCTTATCCGGGCGATGATCATCCGGCCGAAGGGCATGAACAGCACGGTCAACGAGTTCGTCCCTGTCATCGATTACCATCCAAAATGGGGTCACGAATGGCTGTCAGGTCTTTGCAGGTGTGGTGAGCGTCCACGGGCAAAAACGGATCGTATGCATGTTTAAAGGCAAAATGTGGAAAATATTCGTATTGAAATTGAATGTCAATTATAATATCGGCAGCTTGGTAAATAGCACGACCGCGCCGGCCACGTCGTCCGCCGCCGTTGAACGGCGCATTGCACTGAATCCGAACCGTAAGAACATTGCTGCGATGCTCAGCGTCGAAAATATCCACAAAGCCTACGGGCAGTACAAACTATTCGACGGTGTCAGTTTCCGCCTGAACAGCCGCGAAAAAATCGGCCTGGTCGGGCGCAACGGCCATGGTAAAACCACCCTCATGCGCCTGATCGTTGGTCAGGAGGAGCCCGACGCCGGCCAGGTGGTCAAGCCCCGCCACTATCGCATCGGCTACGTTCAGCAGCACCTGGCGTTTTCCCAGCCGACCATCCTGGCCGAGGCTGCCACCGGCCTTCCGCCACATGAGGCCGACCAGCACTGGAAGGCCGAACGCATCCTGGCCGGCTTGGGCTTTGCGGACGAAGACATGCCGCGTGCGCCCGCCGCGTTTTCAGGCGGCTACCAGGTTCGTCTGAACCTGGCCAAAGTGCTCATCTCCGAACCGGACCTGCTTCTGCTCGACGAGCCCACGAACTACCTGGATATCACCTCCATCCGCTGGGTCGTCCGCTTTCTGCAGGGTTGGCCCCGAGAACTGCTGCTGATCACCCACGACCGCTCCTTTATGGACCAGGTCGTGACCCACGTGGTGGGTCTTCATCGCCGCAAGGCCCGCAAAATCGAAGGGGCGACGGCCAAATATTACGACCAGGTAGCCCAGGACGAGGAAATATACGAAAAAACGCGCCAGAACGATGAGCGGCGCCGCAAGGAAATTGAACTGTTTATCAGCCGCTTTCGGGCCAAGGCCCGCCTGGCCAACCTGGTTCAGTCGCGCGTCAAGACCCTGGACAAGATGGAAAAGAAAAACCGCCTCGAGGCGATCCGCACGCTCGACTTCGCCTTCCGCGACCATCCCTACCGCGGTCGGCAGATGATGGTCGCCGATGACCTGGCCTTTGGCTACAACGAAGGCCATAAACTATTCCGGAACCTTTCCTTCACCGTCAACAAGGGCGACCGCATCGGCATTGTCGGCCGCAACGGGCGCGGCAAAACGACTTTGCTGAAAGTTCTGGCCGGGGACCTGGAACCGCTGCGGGGCACCACCCGGTTCAACCCGAACGTTCGCCTGGGCGTATATGAGCAAACCCACACCACCCGTTTGGCTCCCGAGCGCACGGTCGAAGAGGAGATCATGTCCGCCAACGGCGATCTCGACCGCCAGGTGGCCCGCAGCATCTGCGGGGCCATGATGTTCTCCGGCGATGAAGCCCTCAAGAAAATCCAGGTGCTCTCGGGCGGCGAGAAGAGCCGTGTGCTGCTGGGGCAGTTGCTGGCCAGCCCCCTCAACCTCCTGCTCCTGGACGAACCCAGCAACCACCTCGACATGGAATCCTGCGATGCCCTCCTGGCCGCCATCGATCAATTCGACGGCGCGGTCATCATGGTCACCCACAACGAGATGTTCCTGCACGCCGTAGCCCAGCGCCTGATCGTCTTCCAGGACCGCCAGGCCGTCGTCTTCGAGGGAAGCTACCAGCGTTTCCTGGATTCGGGGGGCTGGCAGCTAGAGGCGGAAGCGGGCGGCGGCCGCCCTGCCCCGGCCAGGTCCTCCAAAAAGCGGTCGCGGCGCGAGCGTTCGCAAATCCTGACCCGGCGCAGCAAGGCCCTGCGGCCCCTGGAAAAAAAGATGGCCGAAATCGAAGGCGTGATCGAAACCTGCGAGCAGCGGCTTGGCGGTCTGCACGCCGACATGCAGAGGGCCACGGCCCGCAACGACGGCCAGAAGATCGCCAAGCTGGCGCGGGCCATCAAAGAATGCGATCAGACGATCGAATCCGGCTTTGAACGTCTGGACGGATTGAACACCGAATTGGAAGCCACCAAGGCCCGCTTCGACGCCCAACTGGCGCAAATCGAAACCGCGACCTGAATGCCACGACTTCCGCACGAAAGTGATTGGGACCCATGGAAACCAAAAAGAAACCCCAAATGATTTTAGTCTTTCAGCAAAACGGCAGCGGCGAAGCCAAGATCGCCGGCATTCGGCGGTACGGGGGCAATCTGTTCCGCATCCGGACGCACGATATCGACAGCCCGTTGCCTGATATCATCGACGATGCGACCCCTTATCTCCCGGCCCGCCTGGAAGCGGATCTGATCCTGGACTTCCTGAAACACCCCGATCTGTCCACCGACCTGGCCCGGTTGGCTCACGCCGAGGGCGTTCCGGTGGTGGCCTCGGGGAAAAAGATACCCCACGCCCTCACGCCGCCCACCTGATGCGGTCTGCCCCGGCAGGATTGTCTGGGGAGGTATGGCCGCTATTTCGGAAGTCCGGAATTCAAGGTCACGACCGTGGCCGGCAAGGTGGCGGCGATCGAAGTGCTACGCGGGGCGCCCTGCGGCGCGACCTGGGAGGCGGCCCCGCGCGTGGTGGGCCTGCCGGTCGAACAGGCGGCCGTGCAAATCGGTCTGGAAGTCCAATATCAATGCGTGGCCGACCCGGCGGGCTGGGACCCCATCCACGGTAAAAGCCCGGTCCACTTCGCGGGCAAGGTCCACCAGAAGGCATTTCTGAAGGCCGTGCGCAAGAAGGGTGAGTAGCGGCCGGATCGATGCCGAGCGTGACCTTGTGCGCCGCCGACACGTCGGCCACCGACCGCGCTGGCGCGCAAATCCCCTCCGTCCTTGCGGCTCAGGCCTGGCGGCGGGTGAAAACCTTCCAGACCCCGAACGCGATCACGGCGCTTAGGGCTCCCTGCAGAAGGTTGGGAACGATCTCGGCCAGCGCCGCCGCCCGGTCGGTGACGCCGAAAAACGGGATCGACTGCGCCAGCAGCGGATAGATGAACGCCTCGAACAGGTAATACCCTCCCACCAAAACCACGATCCCCGCCATCAGCGACAGGACGACCCTGGCGGTGGAAGGCTTGTTTCGGCTCAGGAGCCCCACCAGCAAGCCCTCGATGCCCTTGACCACCCCCGTGGCCAGGATGAACTGCGGGAACCCGATGGCGTCGGCCATTGCCGGGCCGATCAAGCCGACCGCAGCGCCCACCAGCGGCCCGTAGAGCAAGGCCGCCGCCATCACGAAGGTATCGCCAAGGTTGAAATATCCCCCGGAGGCGGGAATCGGTATGCGGATCGCCGCTGTTCCCAGAAAAGACAGGGTGATGAAAGCCACCGTGATGCCGACCCGAAACAACTGCTGTACCTGGCTGGACTGCTTCAACCTGACCTCCTGTTCTGCTTGCGGGGCCGATCGGGCAGATCGGCGATTTCACGGGCCCACAGGGGGATGAACCGAAGGGCGCCGCAAATCCCGGCGACGGCGAACTGAACCAAATCGGCGATCGGGAACCGCCGAACCGCGGGCGCCACGTCGTTCTCCGCCTCCGGACGCAGTGGTCCGAAAGGTCTTTCTTCGCGGGCGACTTCGAGGAGACCGGGTATAACAAAAAATGCAATATGATTAAAGACCCGCACCGCCATCAGGAGCTTTTTTTCCCATACGGCGACGCCGCGCATGTCCTTGAGCAGATGCCGTTCAATCCGGCTGAATGGGATCGACGCCACGATGGCCAGCGCCAGGGGAACGACGGCGAGCATGTTCAATGCCAGACGAACGTAATGCGCCCCGTACCCGCCGAGTGCATCGGGGGGTGAGGAAGCGATCCAGCCCAGGCCCCAGGTAATCGTCGCGCCGGCAATAACGACCGGGAGAAGGACCAGCACACCCACCGCCAGCGCGCCGGCCGCAAAGGCCGCACCGCAGACCAGCCAAACCATCAGATTGACCACGGCGGCATACACAAACGCGCTCCAGGGCACGCCGGGCAGCGCCGCTCCCAAAAAGCCCAGGGGGGTAACGCCCGTGAAGGCCGGCAGGCCCGCGAGGACCAATAAGCTGATGCGCATCGGCCAGTTCATTTTTCGAACGCCGTCCTCCTGATCCGTACCTGGAATAGCGCCGGCTCCGCTTCGCCGGACCCGGTATAGGTTTTGTCAATCTGCAGATTGCTGCCGGCCCAGCACCGCCACCAGCGCTTGTGAGAGATGAGGAGCACCGGTATGCCCGCCCCGTGTGCCGACCGGATGACCCCGCCGACAAACGCCAGGGCGCAGGCCCGCCGAAGCCCCCAGTCGGGCTCATCCATCACCAGGGCCGCCGGTGCGGATGCCAGCCGCAGGGCCGCCAGCAGGACTTTGAGTTCGACCAGGGTTGCCGGGGTGGGTGCCGTGCAGCCTGCTTCGAATGATCGCACCTCGTCGGGTGCAAGGGGTCCGCCGGCTGTCATGTCGTCCCGAATCGCGTTGTAAAATCGCCCGACCCGCTCCCTCCCCCTGGCATCGATGCCCCTTGTCATTTGGTCGAAACGGCGCATCATGGTCTGGTTGACGAGGTCTTGGAGCAACAGCCGCACGCGGCCCGCACGGCCGGCGGTTTCCAGAACGGCCTCGCCTTCCCGCGGCATGGCTCCGGCCAGCGCTTTGGCCACGAGGCTTTTACCCTGACCGTTGTCGCCCTGTAGCAGGCAGGGGGAGCACAGGCGGTGTTCGCCGTCCTCGATAGATGCGGTCCGGGGGCGCCCCTGGAGGTGATCGAACACCGAACCCAACACCACCTGCGCCCGGCGGAACCGAATCCCGAAGTCAGGCCCCGGCGGCAGATTGTCGACGACATCGGCTTCGATCGCGTCCTCGCCTTCCAGAGCAAAAACATCAAACGCGTTGCCATGCCGACGGCAGTGCGCGGCCAGGTCGTGAAAGTGGCGTCGATTGTTCAACGATAGCCAACTGAAGGGGCTGGCGACGGTGAGGCGCCCGGCGCGGTCGGCGCCGATGAAGGCTTTGGCGAGCGCCAGGCGGACCGTTTCGCCGCCGGATAGCGAGCGTACCGGCTGATTCAGCTGTCGCTCGAGGTCGTATCGCCGGGCGACGCCCTCCAGGCTTAGGGGCGCTTCGGGTTGCAGCGGTGCGCGGGTTATCAGGGCCGCACGCAGCACCTGACGCGGCGTGCCGAAAGCCAGGCAATCGCGGGGATCACTGGTGATGTAGTGTTCGGGCCGGCCCGCCGGCGCCGCCGGAATCGTATGCAGCAGACGCTGAAAATCCTTCCAGAACAGCGCCGTGCCGGCGTGTCTGCGGGGCAGCAGGGTTGCAATCCGCCTCCGAAACGCGTCTTCCAGATCTTCGAAATGGCGGAAATAGCGTATGGTCGCCCCAGAATACCGGCTCACTCCGGCCTGCCTTATCGTTTATTTGTTATGTTCCCAAGCCCCAGCCTGACTTGGCGGTGCTTTGGGCTTGACCCCTTAGCAGGGACATGGGGAAAGGACAACCGATTTCCGGAACGGGCCGCCCCGGTCGTCGATAGACGGGAACGGTCAAGGCCATCAGGAGGGGTTGAAGATTTTTTCGAGCAGAACCTGGGTGATCCGATAGGTCGGGGCGATGCCCTCCTGCCCCATGGGCCCCGATGCCAGGGTCTGGCCACTTTTAAGCGGATTGTCGGAAGCATAGTAGGCATAGCGGATTTTGATGGTGCTCTCGATGTGCCCCTTGATCAGGGCGGCGTTGATGGCCCTCTGGTAATGGCCGCCCTCCATTTCCAGGCCGATGGCCTTCCAGCCGCGTTGGATGCGTCGCAGGATGTCCCTGTTCTGGAGCGAGGTGCCGACCACGGTCAGCATCGGACCGCTGAATGTTTTGATCGGCCCGTTGAAATCTTCGATTTCCAGGTCGTTGTGTACCAGGTAGTTGTCGGTGGTCCCCTCGATGACATGGGCGCTGGCCAGCATAATATCGCCCTTGTTGCCCACCAGAATGCCGGCCTTGCCCATGATGGCGATCGATCGGAAGTCGAAATAATGCTTCTTGCCGTCGACGGTATAGGGCGCAAGCAGACTTTCCATCAGTTCGAAAGCCTGGGCGCCAAAGGCGTAGTCCATGACCACGATGACGGGTTTTTCGGTTTCGTGCGTCTGTGCTGAAAATCGGACCTGCGGATGGATTCCGGCGGTGTCCAGTCGGGAAGTATCGACAATCTGGCAGTCCACATGGGTGCCGGATTGGTCCGGCAGAACGCTAAGCCCCCGGTCGCTGCCGAAATCGGCGGCGTCGATCCGGCCGGCCAGAAGCGTATCGACCATCGCGGCGATATCCTCCCGGGGCACCTTGCGGCCCGCTTTCTTGAGTGCGCCGGCCCCGTACAGGATATTGACCACACTGTGCAGATTGGCGCTGATGACGTGCACCGGCCGTGCCTGTAGTCCCAGTTCGACCAATCGATCCTTGATGGCGGCGGCCCACTGCTTGCCGTATTTGTGATGACCGATGTTGTTCATCAGGGACGGGGTCATGTAGACGATCAATGCATCTTCCCGGGACTGGTTCTCGACTTCGACGCGTTTGCCCAGGTGGTAGACGATCGCAAAGAGGGTCCCGTCGGTCTGATCGCCGGAGCGGCTCTGGGCCAGATAATCGTACGTCGAACGGGTTTCCAGAAACGAACGGCCGATAATGATGCTCAGGTTCCACAGCGCCTGGTCGAGCTCGTTTCCCGTGGGCAGCTTGCCGCCGCAAACGAGTCTTTCCAGCTCGGCCCACTCGACAGTCAGGTGCCCGGATTCGTCATAGATGTGCGCGTAAATCTTCTGGGCCTCGATACACAGGAAGGTCAGGTGGGTCAGGATGTCGTAGATTTCGCTGATTCCGCGGGTAATGACGAAACAGATCTCCTTTTCACCGACCCGGTAGGAGGTCCGCCGGCGCTTGGGCGGTTCGATCTTTTCGAATTGGGTGTCCTCGAAGCCCTCCTCTTCGGTCAGGATGATGCGAGTGCATTTTTCGATCCCCGCAGGCAGGCGGTCGATCACGTATTCGAGCCCCTTGAGCTCGACCATTCGCGGATCGTTCATCGAACCATAGATTTCCGGATTCAGGTTCCGCAGGCTGTCGGCCAGCGCCTGACCGAAACGGTCGGAAGGCCGATAGTAGCCGCGAAGCCCCATGGCGTCGGCCACCGTCTTGAAGCTGCGAATCGCTGTACGCGCTTTTTGGGATCTGGCATGCGTCGTCATTTCAGGCCTCGCTTGTGGCAAGTTTGATATAAATACCTGATCTTAGGACGAATTTTAAATACGGTCAAGTGCCGTCGAGTCGCATCCCCGGGGCAGGATAAGAGGGTTTATGCGGCCGGCCGTTCCAAGCCGAGGATTTCACGGTGGGGCCTCTGGCCTTCGACGCGGCCGAAGGCGGGCACCGGCGGCGGGCATCTATAACCTATCTCAAAAATAATCTAAACGCCCCCGGCGGCGTTGTGCGCCGGCTCTTGGCAGAACCGCAGTGTTCCTGCCCTACGAACCTGCATACATACTGCATGTATGCTCCGCTTTCTCGCCGTCACACGCCTTGCCAGGAACACTAATCTTAATTTCGAGATAGG
>JAAUYG010274066.1_pt1 | contig 10663 bp, 11 predicted proteins | sample 7278091 | NCBI WGS metagenome assembly JAAUYG01 (sample SAMN14350201, study PRJNA611818) | marine sediment metagenome | isolation source: surface marine sediment (0.6m) | place: French Polynesia: Moorea | collected 2018-08
AGGAAAAGTTTGAAAGCTTTCGGCTGCGATTTGTAGGAGGAGTAGCGTTTTGAAATTTTCACTCCCATAGGGTCCCATGTTAAGGAAAACGAAAAAAATCGATAAAAAAATTTCAATTTTTAAAATTTCAAAAATCCCAAACGTAGTTTTGTGAGGACCATTGGGAAGAAAATTCAGGAAAAGTTTGAAAGCTTTTGCCTACGATTTGTAGGAGGAGTAGCGTTTTGAAATTTTTGCTCCCATAGGGTCCCATGTTAACGAAAACGAAAAATATTCGTAAAAAATCAAAAAAAAATTTTTTTTAAATAAAAAAAATTGGTTCTGCGAATAGTCCAGGAGAGCCACAAATGAAATTTGAAAGAAATCCGTGCATTTGGTTCAGAGATAATTGCGACACGGACGGACGGACGACGGACAAAAGTCCCATACAATGAGCTCTGCTGACAGAGTCAAGCAGAGCTAAAAATAGTCTGGAGATATGGTAGACAGGTAGCTTATCCCAAAATTTGGCATCACATTGAATTCGATTGGCGGTTTCTGAGAAAAGGGGTTTTGCGGAAAGCGGACGGATAGACGACGGACGCCCTCATGACGACAGTAGCTCTCCTGTGCATTAGTACAATGTAGACCTAACGACATGAACACTGCAAGGGCATTTTCGAGTCGACAGGCCATTTTGCGACAAGTGCAGCGAATGGCCCCAAAATGAAATTGAACACTACAAGGTCAAAGGTATCCAATATATGTGTCCCTGAGTCTCAACTTTCGCCCTACGGCCAACCGTTCCTGACTTAAACGGCATTTAACATTAGTGATAAGCGGCATGTGAAAATTACCCAAGCATAAAGATTTAAATTCAGAAATTTCAAAAATCCAAAACCAGTACTTTGTCTGGACTGCCACGGGAAACATCTATGAAAAGTTTGGTTGAAAAGGTATCATACATAACTGTACAAGGAATGCAGTATTTTGAAATCGTGTTTTCAGAAAAATCTCAAGAGCACCCGATGACCCCAAAATGACCTGATGTTTTAGCGGCATTTTAATAAATCATACCCATGTCTGAACGATTTATGCTTCATCAAATTATCTAGATCGGTTATTACTAGCCAGTGTAAAGTAAAGGTCCATTGGCTCTGCCATAAGCGGGGTGATTCGGTGAAACCAGTTGCCTTTAGATATGTCACGAGTATGTAATTTCGCCGCGGGTAAAAAGGATTAGCCACCGCCAAAATTGAAACACTAGTAGCCTGAATGGTTTTTAACAAGCAACATAATTTGAATTTATATGTGTTGTAGACGAAAAGTTTATTTGGGAAGAACACAAATATACTCAGTCCGCGCAAAAGATAACATCAACTGTGCTTTAAGATAGAGCTGGACATACTTGGTTGAATGAACTTGGAGAAGCATTAAACTCGGGTTCAAACAGTATTATCAACATGTACTTTTTAAATCGGAGTCATGACAGAGATCTTTTCCCACATATAGTTTGTAAGACCAATTTCTTATTTTGGATTAAGCAGCACTATGTCACTGGTGGTAATTATTTTTCCCCGATATATAATTTATCTAAGATAACAAGTGATGATGATCACTCCTATTTCTCCCAACTTCTCCTCCCCCTCCTCATCCCGCTCCATCCTCATCATATACTACTACTGCAAGTCAACCAACTCGATATGTATTAGATACATTTGTATCTAGAGGATCATATGCATCATAGCTATATGTGCTGTAAAGTACGACAGAAAGTAAATTTGTCTTTATGAGTGCTTCATGACGCGTTTTTCTTGCGCTCGCTTTTATTTTTCCCGGGATGCACCTCGAGCCGCTCAGGCCGGGCGCTCAGGACAAAGAACAGTAGAAAGGTGCGCTTCAAAAATGCTGTCTAAATATACATATAATAAGCCTCCTGCGAGAGAATTGGTTGGGACCTCCTGGGTGCACGCCAGCCCAGGCTTTCGCCTCGGCGTGAAAGGTGACCTGGGCCGGAGTGAACGGGCATGTAGCCGACACCACCGAGGTCAGAGCCACTGCCCCGCAGGACCCCGTTACCATAGCGACTATTGACACACTATCTGGCCTGAAGTGGTAGGGTAAACATGGATTGACACCTTCATGTGTATAGCCAGAAACCAGCGTCCTAAAAAACATCTGGGATGCTTCGTCCGTTTTGTGGGGGTAAGCGCTATGGCACAGTTTTTTTTTCCTGAAAGAGGCAGGAAAAAAAGACAAACCGAGTGCAAAGCTATAGGTGCAATATTTTGATTGCGATCAAACATGAGCAAAATCCCAGGTGCCTAAAATCAATATCGAGCTAAAGTTTCTCACTGTTTTGCAGAAAACAAAGCTCCGAAGACTGAGTATTTTAACAACGGGACCGTGATGCGAAAACTTTTCAGACGAAAATTTCAGGCTCGTGATGAACCAAAATCTCGAAAGGTTAAAACTAGTACTGTTTATATGGTGAATTGGGTGATTTGCTATAGGTAGATATGCTCTTGTGCTAAAAAAAACTTAAAAAGCTGCTCAGCAATTCCTTTATATTTGAGCCCAAATAACTCCCCTGATCACTTTTATTCCACTGTACGAAACGTATCAATAAATTAGTCAAAAGCTAAATAAAAGATCTGCTACAATCGGCCCAAGCGACCGGTCGAAATTCGTCTCGGTTGGTTCTATATTACTATCTTATCCTGCAGTGTGTATCATTATTGGGGTATTGCCCATTCAACAACCAGATGCCCTTTGTTGAACCAAGTGGGTAGGTTTCTGGCAATTTTATCACCTGAGCCTCAGGTTTTGTATGTTACTAAGCCTGGTCCTGTGAGGATGTGAAGGACCTACCGACTGGTCTCACCCCGAATTCAATTTGGCTAGGTCTTTGTGCAAGGCAAGTAGGCTGTAGGGACTTGAGGCAGCTTAGAAACCAGAGAATTCTTTTCAAAGTTTGTGAGATTTAAATTTTCAAGTATCCCCTCCCACGAGTGAGGCTGTCGGTGGGTGGACGCACTAACCGAGGTGTCTGAGTTGGTAGAGGCTACCCTCAAACCTTGACACAAAAGCCTTAAGACGGGAGAAACTTATTTGAATACACCGTGAATGGCTTCACGGTGAAGGGGCTCGATTGGGGCCTGTCCTTTGATAAGGAGCTTCCCTCCCGCTGTGGCTGTGACACCCTGGCGAAAATAGATGCCCTGCTTCGGGTCCCTTACCCCAGTGGTTAAAAGGGGACCTTTCTTACCCAGCTCAACCCACTAACGACTTGCTTCACTGGATTCCAAAATGGCAATTTGGTGGGTAAACGCTTGAGCACACAAGTTGAATAGACGTTCGAGAGGAGCCTTGGGGAACCCATATTTTGAAGCACGCCAGAACATCGCAGGCTTCTTGTGAAGCTTATACGGTCTTCATACCCCGTATGATCCCCAAATATATTATTGCCGGCATCAAACCCCCACTCTGTAGAGGCTCGGGGACAGAGGCCTCTATTCTGCAGAGGGCTGCGATATTACCATTATTGAAAAATTTATGGAAGGTAGATTCCTGCCTAGGGAAAAACGGGAGCGGCAAGGTTGGGACTATCAAGGCAGCCGCTATATGATCGAGGAAGTGGCAGTTTGGTCCTAAAACCTGCCACTGGGTCTGGGAGCATTTTTCTGCTTCAAATTCTATATGGTAATCTTCCTTGGCATGTAATTACATAAAGCTGTCCGAACTTAGGGGTTTAGGGCGGTCCGCTTTGGCGTTCCTTCATAAGATCCCCTGTTCCCTGACCGAAAACAGGACGGCTCTAAGCTGCCAAAGCCACACAAAGACTTTCAGTTTCCTGAGATTTTATTGTCCCTGTTGGATAAACCAGTGCAGCAAGACAGCCGTAGATTTCTTTTATGGTATAAAATCCTGCCTTCTTTTGTCAAGCCAAAGTAGTTTTCTGTCAAGAGTCCATCGTAACACTTCCGCAGAACTTCTGCTTTGTACAAAGAATGCTTTGCTACTTTAGGGTGGGTGATGTTTCATCTTCAGTCCAGTTTCTTTGTCAAGGAATGAATTTTACAGGAAGAAAAATCTCTTTTCATATATGCACTAATATTTCTATCGGGAATTGAGAGCCTTTTGCATGGCATGGAGCTCTGATCCCGGGGCTCCGATACCCAGTATTTAGATGAGCATATTGTACTCACCCACATTCCGCCCAAAACCTAACCCTGTCTAAATTTTATGTAAACGCCCATACCTTTTACATCCTCTCTTTGGTATTGGGATATCCCAACATTGATAAACTTACAATATATGAAGCAAGATGGAACGCTGCTCACAAAACAAATGGCAATGGGTCAATTTGTTCCTTTTTTTTTTAAATCTACTGTTGCAACCACATTACTAGTAACTACTACCACTCGGATGCTCTCCCTTCAAGTTCTGCTTAGAAAACATTAACATGTCAAACCAACCAATCTGTAAGAAGTAGGAACTGAATTCATGTGTCACAAGAACGACCAGGGTACGATTATTACCCAGCAACTAGATATACATGTGTCACAGCTTTGAGTACATGCAAACAGGACTCCAGAAGCTCTTGGAAACATCGTCATTTTATTCAACAACATTCTCATGGTCATGCATTGTCTATAACCCACGCAAAAAAAAAAAAAGAAACATACAACAAGCATACAACTGTACTGACACACACACACACACCTCTTGCAGGTGAAGATAGAGTTTTAACATGCACACGATAAATAATCAGGTACTAGCAGTGATATAAGCTAAGCTTGGGCCTGGATGGTCTATAAAAGGTATAGGATGCCACAATATGTATTGACTGTGCCCTGGACAGAACCCGAAGCTCTTTGTTGCCAGCCAGCACTTTTTTAATGTCATACATGTAAATGCGGGAAACATTTCATGAACGAGATTTGTTTAATCTCCCATGAGCAATACCTGAAATGTTCCATTAATAGCCTGCTTGTAAAATACTGGAAATGCTTTTTCAGCCATAAATTTATGGCAATACCCATGGACATTGACTGGCCATGAAGAGTAGTAAAGGTCACCCAGCACCAGTTTTAATACCAGTATTACCATTATTATTATATAATCAATGTGGAGTATTTCATATTTAATGATGGAGGTAAAAAAATTATATTCTTCAATTACCAAACTGTTCATATTCGGTTTAGACAATATGCAAGATGAGTTTGCTTCTTCAAGTAGAAACGTTAATCTCAGCTATGATGTTCTCTCAATCTATATAATATCCATAGAGTTTGTACAAGTGCTCCGAATATCCTACAAGAATATCCCACCCCCTACCCACCTATACCTGCGCATGCATATCTGGTGGTTCCAGCCTTTACAGGGCAGCCACAATAGATGACAGCTTAGTTTATGAATGACACCCCCAGGAAATACCAGACTGCTGCAGAGTATACATTAATCTTTCACTTGCTACATTCACTGGGTGAACTGGTACCAAGAATGGTGGTGGGGTGGGGTTGGGGGGCAAACCTGGCATATGCGCGAACCATGTGTCCAGAACCCTCTCCACATAGTCATTAATTTTCATGACTGGGCACTTCAGATTTAATGGGTAGGCCAAGCTGGGGAATAGGAAATGGGATAAACAGTTATTTACTTTCTTTACAAACAATAGCAATTGGTGACTAGGCCTGTGCCTTCTCCAAAACAGAGTTTGGTTGCCAGTTTACACGCTGGGTGGTTTGTCAGGGCCATTACCGGCCCATGTAACTGGAAGGCTCTGCCAAGAACCCAGCAAACATCTGGTTTGCATCCAGCGCATTAGTGTTGCAGAGTTTGTTTTTTTTTCCCCTTTCTTGTCTCTAGTAAAGTATGAATAATTTAACATTCAGTCAATAAAATTATTTTTAGAAGTAACATAGGGGGATAAATTGTTTTCCTCATCCCTGGACAAAACAAGCTATCCACTACTGTATACCCGTCTTTTAGGGCTTTGCCTATGGCCTGCTTGAATATAGGTCCCGAAGCTCTAAAATATTACAATTGCTCAAAACAGCAACTCATTCTTGCTACAGGGGCACATGTAACCCCTAGAACCTGCAGAAAGCCATTCACACATATTGTAAGAATATGGGCAACACAGTCTTACCTAGAATGCAGCACTCACCTCAGCCCACTATGGCACCTAAAGGTCATGTCCCTATCTGATTTCCCCGCAGTATAAATATTTTCACTTTGGTCTGCAAGCCATTTCTTTGGAATAGGACGTGGAGCTGAAAAGTCTTGTGTACACAAAATCATCCTCAAATATTGGACTTGTTCTTCCCATTGTGGGAAGCCCAGATGGCTGGCCAGCAGGGAGTTACCAAGGTGAAAGGTCCTACCCTGTTCTTTATTTTCAACCCCCCTCCCCATTCTCGAAATTGCTGCTGCCAGAATAACCTGACAAACCTGAACATTAAATATAAGTTTTCTGCTTTGCATGATCAAGGAACTGACTATTTGGCTAAAGTGACTGCTTTTAATCTAGCTAGGTGTAACCGGTTTTCTGGTTTGGTTTCCTACACGCTGCTCTTCATAATATTAAATGTTCACATCTTCTAGTCATATAATCTACAGGTATATATATATATATGCATGTACCTCCTTCAGAAATGTATCCTTTGAATCATGTCCTAGAACTCCCGCCCTCAAACTTACTCTTTGTAAATAAACAGCCGACTTACAAAGAGCTTAATTTTGGAGGAGAGCACTAACCCAACTAACTGGAGGCTTAAAGGATCAGATTACTCTCCTGCAGTAGCAAGCAATCATGACTGAAAGGCTTTGCCACAGAAGTGGCCTTCAAAACCTCTGTCCAAACAGCAAGGCTGGACTGGTTGCACTGGGTGACCTGTAGTAAGATGACAGAATATGTGGTGGTTCCAGGTTCTAGGAAAGTACCACCAATCCTTAGTCAAAGTTATTACTGGGTTTTCTTTTCATCCGTTTTCCCCCTATAGGCTGGGGAGGTGAGCTACAAAAGCAAGGATATTCCGGTCTTCTTAGGAGATGTACTGAAGGGCAGAGTAAACAAACATTTGTCTATACTCTCACCAACACTTATAACCATAACCAGCCATGTTTCCTAACAACTGAGAAGGCCCAGGGTAGACATAGCAATAGTATTGTTACTACTGACCAAGATCATTTTTGCAAATATAATTAAATTGAGAAATATTTGATCTGAAGACACTATACATGCATAAAAGAGAAATTTAGAAAGTTGTAATAACACTTTAAAGACAATACCACAACTGACAAGAGCAGGGACAAAATGACCGCAATCCATCATACATACAGCACACATACATTTCAGACCCGTCATTCATTCGATGGCCGACATACAAATGTGGTGATGATAACATGAGTAATTCCACAAGCAAACATTCATCACATCCCATGAGGAAAACAAAGAAATATGTGCATGGACTTACAACTGTTCTCTGCACATATACAACACACCCATAGGGGTTCTGACAAGGTTTAGGGCTACCTCAAACTTAGCTCAAGACCACATATGGATCATACATGCATGTATTGCCAGCATTCCAAAAAGCCATGCAATTCATTTTGCTATAACCACACACGCTCACAGACTGCGCACAACGACATTGAGGTCAGTGATGTATTCAACATGAATAATAGCACAAGCGCCTCCATCAACAGCACAGTTCGTCTGACTCGTACTGTTGCCACACCAACTATGAGGTATCCAAGGAGTAAGAGAGTGAATGATACTCTGTTTGTGTACTGGCGGCCAATGAGCAATGGCCCTGCCGTAGCCAAACTGACCACTGGATCAGAAGGGGGGTTCGTATATGGCTCCAGTGAGGTACGGTTATCCAGCAAACTTGCACCATCCGGAAATAGACGTAGCATATCCTGATGAGCATAGTAAGCTGCATCTGTAAACTTGGCGCTGCCAGTCACCATGAGATCAAACACACAGCTATCCAGGTAGAAATCAGTTAACTGCCACTGACGGCATATTTGCAGTGCATTCCTTCGCAACATAACCACAGATGGCAAACCCGTCCCCACCGATTTTGGCTTGTCATTACGGACCACCGTTCCCGAGGGACGGTCACTCTGCCCCAACAGTTTGGAGTAGTTTATCTTTTCAACCTGAGGACATCCCGTGGTGCACAGCTGCATTCTATCCGAATCTGTGCTCGAATTCCTGTTCATAATTTCCTCTGGCATTGTGACAGAGACCGACAGGTGACTCTTGTAATGCCTGATCACAATGGTAGTGCCGATGTATCGAAGATTTATCTCGATGTGCTGATTGGGTTCCATCTCCGTGATTTTCACACTTTCGGCCTGTCCGAAGTGAGTGCGCCCATCGTCAAAGGTTCCTGGCAACGCGGAAGGCAAGCCATCGACTTCTGCTTGGTATGTCACATAGTAATCATCAGCACAAGCAGGGTGTTCTTTGATCATTACAGTCACCTGAAACAAAATCAAAAGGTAAAATTAAGGAACAGGAGTCCACTACTTCCATAATCACCTGACATCAACATCACGAAAATATTTACACCATATGATTACCATATATAAGTTCCCTTCTAGCAGTACCATGTACTTTTGCTACACAGTCCACCAACCCACTTCAGAGCAGCCCCCTAGTTTCCCCCTTCAAAGAACCAGAACATTCCGGTGCCTTTGAGCAGAGGCCACTGGATGTTCCATGCCGCCTCTAAATCGACAGTTGGCATGATCCCCTCCATCCTTTTCTGTCTGCATAAATACTATGGCCATTTACCACATGAGGATTGTGCTGCGACTGAGGCTAGGTCCAAGCTTGTATTCCCGGAATGACAAGATCAATATCCTGGCTTGGATGATTTTTTACCAAGAATGTAGGAATCCTAGACTAGCAGCAGCTCCTGTCCTACACACACAGTCACACATGACGCAGTACACATAGATTACTCAATACTGCTGGAACACCACAGATATGCCAGCATCCTCCAGTGAACAGTGTTTTGTTGTGTAACTTGTGACATCATGGTATTTAGAACAATGGTCATGATGATTTAAGGTTGAACTTTTATACACTATAGGTATAATAAAATTTAATTTACCATGTTTGCTGATCTTTAACTACATTTTTTTGCAATTTTTGTAATTAAAATTTTACAATTACTTGCATGTAGTATTGTACCCTGTATGGGATGTGCTATTGTTTCGTTCATCCAAATTTATCTTTTGTAAACCTATCTTGTCAGTGAAATACATGCTCACGCTAAAAAAGTAAAAGGGAGTGAAACAGAGAGAGCTTGAGGGAGATAACATTATGTAGCAGCCTCCAGCCCAATCTTGTGTGAAACGGCAAGATCTGTTAATCCCACAATGGGGCTCTTCAGAAAACTATCAGACTCTAGTATCCTGGCAAAAGACCCTTGAGCCTGCTGTTCTGGGCTTCACTGACTTTAGCCAGACCGCCACTGCCACTGGCTGTTTTATTTTGCAATGCTATATCCACCACTGGATTGGCAATACAACCAGGGCAGAATGATATCAAAGCCACTTGGAGGCAATCTGGCCTGTTATAGGTCTTGGTGAAAACAAGCCACCTTTAGCATCACTAGAAGCTGTTTTCACCCCTTATCCAATTCACTACATCTAGAAAAAGTGTTGGGGGACTCCTGCTAGTCCGGCAATAAGTTGGCCACTTGACTCCTTAGGCTCCCTATCATCATGCCTGATCAGATCAGTCAGTAATGAAAGGCTGCCGCTTAGCCTTTAATAACACTTTATATCCTGCCACTGATCGGAGCTTATGAATTTTGATCTCTGCGGCAGCTCAGGTGCAAATAAGTTTCTCTTCATCACACAAAACTTCGAAGTAATTAACACCGTATAGCCAGCCAATAGCCTTCTTGCACTGTATATAGTTGAACACATACAAATCATTAGTCAAGATTAGTCTCACTCTGACTACAGGTAGTTACTACTCCAGTCTGGCAGTCTTTTACTAGGTTAGATTCTGCCTACTATAAAGTGAAGTTTCTCACAGGTTCTTGCCTTCATGGAAATTTCAATTTCTGATCCACATATGTAGTATGTCTTCTACATGTACACAAAAACAGTTTGTGCCAAATGGGTGCCAAGATACAATGTCATTTATTACTAACCTACAAGTTAAGTACCTTGTTATTTACTTACCGGCACCATAATATGCTGGCTCATGCTTACACCATAAAATTTCATTTGGGATATTAGTAACATAACCTGAGGTTCAAAATACACTGCTCAAAACATTTAAGGGGATCAGACTTTCAAAGCCATATATTTAGAAATATAAATTGAAAAAATCCTTCCAGATTGCAGTCTTATTTAGTCGAATCATTGTGCTTGATAATGCAGTTGTTGCAGAAAAAAAATTAGCAAACCATTATTTTTTACATAATCTAGAGGGGAATCACCTCCAAAACACAAGTGCATCAGAGCCATTGCGATCATGACCTTAATATCCTTTCAAACACGTTCAACTTCAAACACTGTTTATTGTCAAATCAGTAGCTGGTAAGGCCACTTATTTGACAATAAACTACGCTAAATTTGCTCCCTTAAATGTTTGGAACTTTTTTTTTTTTATATAAACATTTATTTCTTTATAGAGGTTTACAAC
>JAAUYG010092696.1_pt1 | contig 10662 bp, 6 predicted proteins | sample 7278091 | NCBI WGS metagenome assembly JAAUYG01 (sample SAMN14350201, study PRJNA611818) | marine sediment metagenome | isolation source: surface marine sediment (0.6m) | place: French Polynesia: Moorea | collected 2018-08
CCCATGCGGGGTTGAACCCCGCCTAAACGCCCTATTCACCCCCCCCCCCCCCCCACACCCACACCCACCGTCCTTGGACAGGTATGAATCCCGACAAAGGGGTGAAGAAGTTCGAGTACACGAGAAAAGCTGGCTGCGTCATTTTATGATTCATAGCGCAGGAGAGTGGAGAAAGTCAACACTTCCCGATTAACTTACATACTGACAATTTATTTGCGTCACAAATAATGCGAGTCATCACAAAATGCACCGTCTGTAATATTTTCAACATAAAAAAATTACACAACAATTAACCCACACACTCACAGTGTTAATGTTAACCACACTCGATTATCAAAGCGTCAGTCATCAGTGTGCCACAAACAACACCAAATAAATATTTGAGCCTTTTATAAATTGTAGTGCGTATATGTTATTTGTAAAACAGTTTTTTTTTCATATTAGCTGGCATCTTTAAGCTACACATGCAACAGGTCGCCTATGTCACTGTGGGTATATGGCTTTATGTTTACCGTGAGATATCAGTAAGGTACACAGAATGGACAACTACTAAGCAAAACCACAAAATAGCTAATGTGATGAAGATAGCCCATACTAAATGCTATCAGACGCAATTGTTATTATTACATTACACTTATTGGCAACTACCACCAAGAGCGCAGTTGGTATCGTCGTTCGGCTTGCATACAGATAGTACCCTTGGTCAAAAATCACGAAAAAATAAATAAATAAAAAAGTTGTGCGCTACTTTTGCCACAGAAGATCGAGTTTCGAAAAAAATATCTGACCCTCTGCATTTTGATTAGTAGTTTTTTTATAACCTGTAAATTTAGTTGTCTTTTTAATCCTGCAAATAAAGCACAACTGTTGTAGAATGGTGTTAACTACAATTTTTACTGTATCAAAAATGTGTGCACGTGCTGACGTATTTTAGATTAAAACGATAAGCCTGATAGTGTAGTAGTACGAAATAGAGACAATTATTAAACTTATTGAAATAAGATACGCTAGTAATATCTTCAAGGACACAATAAGTCGCATCCCAGTCGAGTTGAACAGTACTGGTTCGGTGGTCTTTACATTTGGCAACTATGGGTACATATATACACGAATATGTTGTACATCCATGCATACACCATTTCGAACTGAGTTTTTTTGTCTGTTTCCTTTTTGACGAAACCGAACCAATAAACATACGCCATCCCACCAATAACGAATAGGCAATGGGTATCTTCATCATGTTAAATAATGAAGAGTGACGATGTACAAAAACGTGCCTGGCATGAGAGAGTGATAATAATCACACTCAGGTTTTATTGTAATTTAGGTCATATCTGAAACTTGTTACCATTCATTGTTTGACATATACCCTTTAACGTATAATTTCGATTATATCAATCTGCTCCAATTGTGAATTCTTCCTCACCCTGAACCATAAGAATTGTAATGTCATGTACGTGCCTCATCAAAATGTGGACTTGTGAACAGCCACGGTTCTTAGACAACGCTTATGAGAAATATTAAATATTATCTTAGCTGCTTACCGTAGTCTTTTTGTGTTTCTTGGATAAGGTAAAAGCAGTTCGACACATTTATGTACAGCAAAATACTGGTAGGACGACGCCTTCTATTGACAAGATCTCGGCAATGACAACGAAATTGTGCATCACGCCATTTTCATGCTGAAAGTTTATGATCAATGTAACCATCTAAAACTTGCAACTACAAAAGTGGCATCAAACTCCTGTGGGCCGACGACGTTGGAGTATGTCGAAATAATTGCAACATGTACAGTTTTTATCCTTTTATCAATATTTAATTCAATTTATCAACATGGGACCCAGACAAGTATTCAACGGGTTGTAAATTCACCTAGTGTGCAGAATATATTGCCGAGAAGTAGAAAATCGTTATTATCAAACTGCTCCACCATAATTTGCTACACCATGGGGCTTGAGTAGTACCTAGAACACCAAACTCCAACCCGGTCCAGTAAACCTGCTATACACAACGTATGCTGGGTGGATATAGTCAGAGCATATCGAGTACCTTATCCTTTTTTCAGCGACTCGAGTGAGGAAAGTTCCCTGGCAACCCATAAAGCCTGTTTGAAAGCATTCATTGAAATGATTGCAGGAAGTCCAGGTCGAAATCGTCCGGGCAGCAGTACCCCTTGGAATAAATATCCCTTGTGACCTATATATTCACAGTTGCAAGTTAAGGAGCCCCCGAGACCTAGCTCAAGGTATCCATCTCCAGTTCCTCACGGATGTGTCCAGCCATGGTTCCCGGAGAGCTCTGACCACTCTCACTACCACTGCGGTCATTACTGCACGTCCCCGTAGCTCCACTGGGTCTGCCGTTGATGTTGATGGTTGGCAGCTTGGGTTTGTCACGGCTGTACTCATCACCCGCCGGGCTGTGACTGTGGGTGTCTTTAGGAAGAAGATCTTCCGTCAGACTCGTCCTATCGGGTCGAGAGCACGGTCTAACTTCTACGTCGAGCCGGGACTTGGTTAAGTTATTTCCAGCGTGGTTGTTCTTGGTAACGAGAGGCGTCAGCTGATGAGAAAAATGTCTCTCGGCGGATAAGCGGTTGTTCATAGCGTTGGTGTGGGACATGCAAGTCGACCTTTCGCTGATGTAGTAGCCACTCCGGCCAGTACGCGCCAGCAGGGCTCGATCAGCGGGGCTGAGGAAACATCGACACAGGGTCTCCTTGAACGCCTGGCGGTACTTGCGTGACATGAGGTTGTACAAGATGGGATTAACCGTCGAACTAACGAAGTAGAGAACGCCTGTAAAAGGTGATCCAGAAAAGGAAAGCGGTTAACAGAGTCATAAGGCAAATCTTAAAAGAGAGTAGCACCTTCTGTGGCCTGTGGCTTTCACTACAAATTCCAGAACACATGCGCATTGTATCCTGCTGTAACATTCCCCCAATCTCTCTGCATGTCTTAGTTCAATGATTTCAGTACCATTATTTTGGTCGGAATGAAACATGTCATTGTCTAATTATAGCAAGGATCAAATCAGACTCGACCAACAAGAAACAGCTGATCGCATTACCCTACATGCATGGTGTCTTCAGTTCACGAAGCTCACCTGAGATATAGAATAGGATGCTCTGCATCTCAAGCAGCGTCTTTGTCCACTGGCCTTCCTGTATGTAGACAGTCATCAACCTCTGGGCATGGAATGGAGCCCAGCAGATGAAAAAGGCTACCACTACCGCCACTGCAAAAATAACATACACTCAGTAACATCCCAACAGGTGTCTGTGCTTGGAAAGAGGAACAGATAAAGGTCGGTACTTCGCTAATGACTTATGCAAGACTCCAGGTGTCCTCTTGTCTTAGTCTGTTCGTAGAGTATGTGTTATAAGACAGTTGTTGGTTCATTATTGGTTTCTCGAGAGCAGTTAGTGAGAGCCATAATTAATCTATTATATGTGTCTGGGAAATGAAGTTTTGTGCCAAATTTTTATGATACAAAATTGGTCATTTACTTCAGCTAATGATGAAAGTAACAAGGAACCACAGACAATGGCCTGAAAACCTATATATCTTCATTCTCTCTGGGTTGACAGAAAGCATGCTGTTATGTATTAAGCTAAGATAAAAAGCCCATGAGCGCTTTTAATATGCTATGATGGCGGGATCTATAACTTAGCATACTAGGGGAACGAGTACTTTGTCAACAATGACGTTGATTGGTAAAACCACTCCTGAGCCGTTAGATGGGGATTTTGTAGTGTTTTTTTATCTGCGAAAGAGATGAGTCACATATAATAGGGTGGGAGAAATTACAAGCCATATTTACTTACATATACCACAGGATACATTCTATGGACAAAGTTGCACATGTTATTTTTACTTCACCATTTACTTGGTATTTGAATGAGTGTCCACAAACCCTAATATTTTTAGAGGATATGACACATATATCGTAAATATAGTACTGGTGCATTAACAGCACTTGCGGTTCGCCAAGCGTGGTTTCTACATGGGACCTGAGTTTACGTTAGAGTACTTCAGCAAAACATACTTAATAAATGTTTATAAATATATATGCCAGACACGAAAGTACATGCACCAGTTTACAGAGAAGCTTACAAAGACACACTGGCTAAGGTCTGGGTCGTAGGCTAGGGTGGTTAAGCCTGAACAGCGTAGAGAGTCACAAAGTATCACCCAAACTAGAACATGGCACGATCCTCCTCCTGAACAAGAAGGACCCAAGACGTCACAGAGAACGCTGTGATGAAAATGTGGCGAAAAAACGTTGTTAGTATGCACAACAAGGCGGTGAGCGAGGGCAAGCTTCGTGTGTAAGCCTCTTCCTCCAGCTCCGGACAAAACAGGACGCCTTTTGGACACATAAATAACATATCCAAGCAGAAAACAGGAGAAGAGGTGTTGGAGGAAGTTTTTGAGATCAGAGCACGAGACAGAGAGGAACTAGTCACGACAGAAGAGTATCCAGTTACAAGAAGGATGGAGTTACGTGGCATGCTGTGCGTAACAAATCGATTATACAAGTCACGATGCGGTCACGTGCTCATCACGTGCCTAGGTACGCGTGCACTGCCTCTTCCCTCCTCCTCGTTCTGCGCCGATCTGTTGGGGTTCTAGAGCGACGAATGCCTCTCCCTAGTAGAGAGTGAGTAAACGTGACAGTGATACGAGAACCTGCTACCAACGAGCAAAATGTTAATGTACAGGTACGTAGTTTTAGTGTGGAAATTCTGGGGAATCTCTGTAACAACAAAGGAGGGGACTTTTCATGCAAGGGAGTTTGTTATTTCGCTAATTCACACTCAGTGTTTGTGACAAACCATTTTATGTATCCCCCCCAAAATAAGTAAATAGTGTAAGTGTTAGTGTTACAAAGGTGATAGGCAATTTATATAAAAAATTGTTGTTGTAAATTGCCACTACTGCACTGGTGGCTTGATGTCAACTGTAATTATTACAGAGATGGTTGAAGTATCAAACTGTATAGTACCCTGTCCAAATACACAACAGTACCACAAAACACAATTTCGTCAAAACGTATCTTAATATGCAACGACCAAAAAGTCATCATAATATACGGTTAGGTAATATTTAATGCCTGCAATAAAGAATATATGCCAGGTGATAGTTGTGCATTACGATAACAAGAAGCACAAAACTTCAAGGTATACAAAACGTAGTATAAACAAATGCAAACCTCCCAAAGCAAGTCAGAAACAATGATACAGATGTAAATATATCTCGTTTGTTGGATTCATGGGACTGAAGTCTGCTTCTCTCTTTCCAGCTTTGTTTTCGTGGCTTCATTATTCTGTGCTATGTTTTATATTTCAAGTTTTCCAACGCCACTTTGATATTCTGAAGCAAATTTGAATGAGCCACAGTGCGAAAAACTCATAGTACCTATATGTCGAATATGTCACAAATTATTATTAAAGCAACATTTGCATTATTTTTTTCAAGTTGTTCCATGTTAATGAAAAATAAAATCTATCAAAACTCGAAAAAAAATGTTAACGGATTGCCAGGCCGAACATCTACATGCAAAACTACACATCACCCAAGTACTTTTAGAGACAATACGATGTTCCGCTTCAATAAGGTGTCCCAACCCCAGTGACACTAGCGATGACGTGTACATACGTCTGGGGGAATAGGCTTACTGGACAGTAGTCAATCCTCAATGAAGGCACCCTTTTGACGGAGCCCTTTACACTAAAATAGCCCCAAAATGGCCATTCACACCATTGTGATATTACGTTCAGGTAGACAGAGACTGAAAATGAGCTAGGTGTTCCACCCTTTCCTCCCTAGGTCCCATTATGCATGTAGCACCATTGTGAGTAGGAGTTGTGAGATATTCGGCTATCCGTCATCCCAGCGGAAGGTTACAAACACTTCCCCGCTTCCCCACACAGGTCTGGGTGGGCCTGAGACCCCGGGGTCAGGTCAGGCCCCATAAATCACGCCTGCTGTTCTCTGTAATCCCGACACAATCCATCAGTCTCGGCCCAGCTTCCAATCAGCGCCTAATGAAGTGCCAATTTGTTTTTAAGCCAGGATACAAACACGGAAGCACGGAAAAGTGGCCGGAAACGGGTCTTTGATGTGGGATGGTCACTGCATAACTGGTGGCGGGAACAGGGGACTCGCTATATGCAGGCGTCACATCATGACGCGACGTCTGCATCATAACTGGTTGGAAGTTGAGTCCCGCTCTACTCTATTAGAGATGTTGATTTACGCATTTTGGTGTCACCAAAATAGATCAACATCTGGTCTGGCTTATTTTATACCTGCGTAGGTTTTCTTACTGAAGATTTGTCCATCGTGTTAAATCTGACATCTTGACAATTTGGTTTGGTAAGCGAAAACAGAATATATGTATTTATCAACTTTACAATATAGCAGTTACATTAATTTAAAAAAGCACCACAGCACATAAATATACCATCAACCTATTACCTATCCGTGTACCCACCCAGCATTTTCAGCACCGTTCGCCTGGACTGGGAATGTGGAGGCGAGCCGGACACAGTGGACATCTGGCGGGTCAGTCCAGACGAGCGGCGCAGTGTGATCCCGATGAGGACATAGAGGGTGGAAATTAGTGCCATGGGCAGCACGAACAGCACGAATGTGGAGAACTGGAACACGTAGCCCATCCGGGGGTACCACATCCTGGGGATGGTACACACCAGAGATTCCGGGATGGTCTCGTTCGTCACAGGGTGCGCCACGTAATAGATCGTCCGCGTGTGGATGGGATACGGCAGAGCGCTGATACACGCGAAGATCCAGACCGCCATGATGATCCGGATTGCCCTGGATAGGCTGGACATGGTCTGCGCCCGGATAGGGTGACAGATGGCCACGTAACGCTCCACGGTGAACGCTGCTATGGTGAGGATCGAAGCGCAGGAGGTCATCTCTGTCAGAAAGACCTTGAACAAGCAGTAAGGCTGGCCGAACTTCCACGGGTAGGCTTCCCATACGGTATATAGTTCAGGTGGCAAACCTGGAAAACAAATGGACAGTTTTTTTTTTCTCTAAATGCACATGCAATGAATTAAGCTTCTCAAAATCAATTCAGTGGTCATTTGTCTATGATCTTATAGAAACGCACATGCACCAATTTTCAATATGGGACAGAGACAAGTTCCAGACAATGAATGCATTGGTTTTGCCGGTATAACTGTTAAGCGTTACGCTATCGGCTGGCCCTTTCTTTTCTTCTTCTTCTTCTTCTTCTTCTTCTTCTTCTTCTTCTTCTTCTTCTTCTTCTTCTTCTTCTTCTTCTTCTTCTTCTTCTTCAACATTGTATAACCCTGGGGTACATGTAAGTATACAGAAGAGAAGGGGGCACTTTTGACCTTGGACATGCTAATGTCATTTTGGGGCCATTCGGTGCACTTGGGGGGACTTCCCATCAAAAAAAAAAGTTGGCCGCTTAAATACCTTTCTTTAGATATTTTGGCAACAGGCATACACACACCAAATGAAAACAAGAAGCCCCTCCCAGGAGGTGCGGAGCGGGGTTTAATATAAATGATAAGTTATGGCCTAGTTGAGAGACAACAAAAGCAAGACAGATGAGGTTTGACAAACTGGCCATACTTTATGTGTCGAATTTGATCTGCAAGTTGAAGTAATTGCATCGCAAAACCAAATCATGCTTGCTGCCTGATTCACACGTTAAATATCATGAATTATTGCCCCATGGGAGTTCTTAGATTTCATGAGTAGCAGTGTTGCATAATGTCCCCCTGGGTATGGCTACCTTCGTGTACCATTTGCTACGGCAATCCAAAACCCCTAAATGAAAATATATGGCTTTCGTAAAAGTACCTGTCTCCACCCAGCAATGTTGGGGACAGTTTGAAAGCGCGTGCCTTAAATGTAGGCCGTTTTTACGTTGTGTCGGGTGCTTATAACGTATGATCCCCCTGTTTACAGCTTCTCCAGACCAGAGCACGCGTCATATAGCCCCCGACGACTTTTTTGCAGAAAGACGAGCTGCTGTCGACATAATTCAAGCCTCGCCATGATCGCTGGCATTGCCTTAAGCAAGGCGCATGTTCGAGTCTGGGTGAGTGGTGTGGCATTTGGGGACGGGATTTAAACAAGGCTTTCTGCGGAAACAACTACCGCCAGTTTTAACGATAATAATACCATCGAAACGCAATGCATTTTACACTAATAGCATCCTGGAGCTTTCCTGCTGTAAGGGTGCCACGGGCTGTGGCGACAGAATGAAGGGAAAGGGTAACACTAACTGGGGGTTGGGTGCTTTTTGTGACAAAGGCACGGTTTGGATGACACTGGCTGGAGACAGCGCGTGTCAGAGAATACCAGACGAGGACATGACTTGGTGACATCTGCCATTAGTCCGTTCCCCTGTATATATGTGTATCTTCTGAAGGGGGCATAAGTCTAAGTTATCTCATACGGGATGAGTTGATGAAATTGGAGCCTGCGATAGGGGAGCTTTCCCGAGGCGGCCCTGACCGTCAAACAATAGCCATTCCTCTCACTCAAGTGCATTCTAATTGTGGATTGATTACACCTTAAATATTTGGGCTAGGAAGGCATCCCGGTTCTGCTGGGAAATCCCCTCAGTAATGGTCATCAGCGCTGGCCATCGGCGGCCTGAGCCCCGGGGTCGAGAGTGGGCTGAGCCCGCCGCAATGGACGACCACAGACGTGCTCCCCGTGTCCAAGGCAACGTAAATTGAGGGTCTCCCCGACTGGGATTAGCAACAAACGTGTGGAGATTATGTACATAGGGACAGCCCTCGGTGCCGCAGATAGGGTAGAGAAGACGGCATCTAGATAATGGCTGCTTCCTAAATAATGAATGATGCCAAGCTGCGTCACGCCGATAGCTTTCCAAGGAAACAACAGAGTCCGGTATCTCTCACACCAGGCGCTATTCTTCTGTATGGCAGGTCAAACTATACGAGACAGTGTGAATGGACGGGAAGGGGGAGACGTATTGGACAAGGGCTGGTCGGGGTGTGCGCGAGACAGTGCGGCGGGATAATACCGCCGTTTGCATTTAGCTCAGGTCTGAGCGAACAGCGATCTTTCATGTCTCTGTCGCTTGTGATATTTTCAGGACAAGATCCAAATTGCCACCCCGGCACCGTCTCAGGGAGGTCTCAATTGTAGGGTTAGATGTATTTATTGGTGCAGAAAGGTTGGCTACGTGGCATCCAAGATCGGGTCTGAGGCAGTGAGTTGGGGTGGGAGAGCGCGGTAGCGGGCATGTCAATGACAATGTCCCAGACGAGATGGCGGGCACACGAGCCTTCGCCGACAGCAGTGTCTCTATACTTCTCCCCCACCGCACACGAACGGTATTGACCACGGCATTATGTTCGTCCTTCGATTGAGAGATTGCGGATATTAATCACCCTGAAATATGGGACGTCCCTGAGGAGACAAGGAGCTAAAGTGTCCCGCTCCCCTAGCCGGCGAGAACGCCCGGCCCAGCAGAAAGGGTAATGTGCGGGCTTAAGTGCTGACCGGGGATCCTGATGCAGCGAGAGCGGGCCCCCCGGCCCAAACTCCACCGTCATCAGTCTTAACGGGCGGGCACCATCTGTTGCTGCACAGCCCTGGGATTAAGGGAACGCTGCACAGCCTGCCACTGGATTTCCCTAAATCCGAAGGCAAACAATTGGTCTTCCACGTAGATGTCGGTCTGGGTCTCCAGACTGGCTGGTGGAGTCCCCAGGACATCGCAGTAGGGGTGGAAAGCACGGGCAGGTCTTACACATGTCAGGCTGGGGATTCCAGAACGCCTGAGGGAGGGGAGGTAGGGAAGGGGAGGAGGACAGTGTGGGAGGGGGTGAGGTGGGGACAAGGTCTATCTATGGGACCTCACAAGGATACAGAAAGAACATCACTATTTGCTGCTGCATGTCATGTTCCGGCCCCAGATCTCAATCAAGGCAACTTCCACCTGCCGAAGGCTTCACGTTTTATAACGTAAGTCAAGGAGCCTAAGATACCTAAAATTCCCCACTAAAATATTTCGGTCAGGCGTCTGTGATATTGTGTTAAGCCGTGCCCCTGAAAGCCCGCGGAGCGGTCCCATGTCTTGGATGTGGACCCCGACGCCTCCCCGTTCTGGCGGAAGCCGGAAGCGAGAGGCCGGCAGAGAAAAAGGTTTTACGCAAATGAAGCTAATAAAATTCCATCAAGACTATAAAACTCTGGCGTGGCGAGCGTCTTCTCGGGGCAGGCGTCACCTTACAAGGAGCAACCTCTGCCCCGCCTGGGGTAATAGCTCTAAGTGAGGCTGAACTGCTTGCCCTAATCCTTCAGGTCTGACATGGTCCGAGGTGTAAACTCACACTTCGGTCGTCAGTACATCAGCCACGGGGACATTAATTATTAACAACCATAGACTATCCGCTTCTGGAGAAAATCAAGTTAAGACGTCGGACTGTCCCAATCTAATAAAAGGGCGGGGCACCTGCTCCTGGTTGAATATAGCCGTGGAATTGGTCCGTACTTGGAACGAACGCATAACCGGTACTGTTCGAGGAATGGAATATAGATTAGAAATTATGGGAGAATGAATATAACAGCGACACTCTGAGAGAGAGAGAGAGAGAGAGAGAGAGAGAGAGAGAGA
>JAAUYG010095899.1_pt1 | contig 10662 bp, 4 predicted proteins | sample 7278091 | NCBI WGS metagenome assembly JAAUYG01 (sample SAMN14350201, study PRJNA611818) | marine sediment metagenome | isolation source: surface marine sediment (0.6m) | place: French Polynesia: Moorea | collected 2018-08
CCCCCCCCCCCCCCCCCCCCCGCCCCGTGCATCCAATCGGAGGAGTTACTGAGCAGCAGTCCACAAACGGTGCACTTCCATACAACTCGTTGGGTGAGCGGGCTTTTCTTCTACTAAGAATCACTTCATATAACCCGTCAGTGCAGATAGCCCTCACGGAACGGAAACCCGGATGCAACATCCTGATAAAGGAGTGGGGCGAAAGTAGAACAACTGTGAGCGTTTCTCGGAAATATACTTGCCAGCGACTTCTACGTACATTGGGATCATGAAGTCACCTCTTACCTGGCTCTATCTGTATGTGGCCGGAGACGTTGCTAACCCATAAAAACAACTTCACCATGAAAGGTGTACCGTGACAATACCGCGAGGCAGTGTTTTATTCACAGACATAAACTTACACCAGGCGAATGTATATAACACCATGCATATTACTCGGTATGCACAGGACTTACAAGGCCAGACATACTAATAGGTGAGTGTTAACACTGTTTCTCATTATCTGAACATGCTTAATGTTTAACGGGATCAGTTTGGCGGGATAGTACTATCATAAACGTCAGGTTCACAATTAATTTGAAATTGAACGTTATTAGACTGATGTGAACAATTTGCAGCGCTTCAGTACACATTAAGCATTTCATGTCTGTAAAGAATCAACACCAGGTCCTGTAAGGTGGCATTTTCAGTCATCTTGTGTGTGTACGTTTGTGAAAGAATCAGATTGATATTCAGTAAATAAATAAAACAGGAAAAAATAAAAACTGAAAATAAACTAGAAAACAGAATTTGCAGGCAAATTTCAAGATCTGCATGCTAATTCTGGCATAAAAGAGAGAAGAAAGAATAGAGATTATTCGCAAAGTTGCACATATGCTGTCTAGCGAAGCAGGTGAAATTGAGCTTTGTTTTTGCTCTACGGGCAGCAGTTTCCGAGATACTGCTCGGATGTTGCTCGGACCGATTGTCAAATCTGCCATATTTGGGCATGTAACTTGCAAAAGTTACTGGAAGTTGCACATATACTCTCTTTCTACCCCATGGAGTTGAAATTGAGCTTATTTTCGCTCTACGAAAATTTGAAGAAAAGTCCCAAAATTGCGTATGTACTCTCTTTCTACCCCGGGTGGGAGGCGAAATTAGGCTTTTTTTGCTCTATGGGCAGACGTTTTGGAGATACGGGTCTATTTTCAAAATTTCTATATTTGGGCATGGAATCTGGATTTTGAAGAAAGGTCCCAAAGTTGCTTATGTACTCTCTTTCTACCCCAGGGGGTCGAAGTTAAGCTTATTTTTGCTGTACGGACAACCGTTTTAGAGAAAGATCAATTTTAAGCCTTAATTAGTCTAATTAGGTTAATTAATGCAGATAAAGAACAAAGGATGCAAACATAGTCTCTTTCAACCCCAAGGAGCAGAGATAGTGCTTGTTTTCACTCAACTTGCAGGTGTTTTCGTGATATAGCCATTTTTAGCTTTACTTGGTCCAATTAATTAGGTTAATTAATGCAGACAATGTCCAAAAGTAACACATATACTCTCTTTCTACCCATATGTTTGAAATGGAGCAGCGGTTTCCCATATGGAGACAATTTAAGATTTAATTAGTCTAAATTACTAGGTTAATTAATGCCGATCATCACTAAAATAATCGGTTTATTGCACTCATGGGTCTTTGCCATCCAGACAAATGTGAAAGGGATCCGAGAAGCCAATCTCGAGATATCTTGTTTACAAGAGCCGTTACCGTACAAAAAATAAAAGGAATAAAAAAGCAAAAACAAAAGATCTGTAATTGCATGCATATCTAATGAATAAGGTATTAGTTTCAAAAGTACGTCGGTAAAGTCTGAGAGAAGAACAAACATGTTCCGACACGTCTCTTATCTCACGACAGACGTCATGCGTGTTTCGCAACCCGGGTCCCCTTCAGCACCTGAAGATTGGTCTGGTGCTCTGACGTACAAGATAAAGATCAAGTGTACCTTCTTGGCGCAGCGTTTAGATAAACAGAAGTACAATTTCACAGATACAAAAAGATGTCATATAGTTGAGGGTGAAGGGGGTGACGATTACCGCCTAAGTATGACCGCCAGGAGATCTCAACGGTGGAGTGGGTATGGTAGAACGTATGACGGGCAATGCTGATCAATGTTGGGCATTTGGATGGGTGAGGAATGTGTCTAAATTGTGGTTAACAGTGATGGTGTCATACACTGATGTGTCGAAGCTACTGGGGGGTGGGGGTGGGGTGTACATCAACTGCACTGTTGGATTTACCTTTGAGATACACCTGAAGGTCAAAAACAAGGTTTAACCATTATTTTTACCTTGAAGTTCTTTCTCAGTTGGCACCAAGATTCTAGAATTCCCAAATTCTGAAAAATCCCTATAATATCCCAGCATTAAAATGTTGTTCGTTGTCAAAGATTCTATGCTTGCCACGTGACTGTCACGGTCGAATAATGGTGTACTTTTATGTCCAGAATTATGTACACCGATGAACATCTAACGCTCTTCTAAAGGTAAATTGCCCTGATGCCATGTACCATGGCACAATTAATAGTTCGTAGGTAATTCTCAGGATATTATAATTCTTTTGTTACTCCATCTCCGAAGCTCCCAGAATTCTAAAGGTAAACATAAAGCAACATTTGGTGTTTCCAGAATCAGAGGACAGTGTACATCTCTGTGGAGAAAAAAGAGTACATTACAATAAGAAAGAAAGATTTGCTGTTTATTTATTTGCTTGTTTATATTTATAGTGACCTAAATAACGAGATATCGGATTCCGAACATCTTCTGAATTAATCATAATCCTTAAATATAAAGTCAAAAGTCTCCCCTAGTTTGGGCTTTTATTTCTCAAACTTTTACATCGTTAATTTATATATATAATATAACTTAACTCTAATCTTGATATGATATGAACTTGTGCAGTCTTGAGAGTTCAAACCAGGTGGTCGATATCAAATTCTTATCTTGCCTGTATGTAATTTGGTCATGTGCTCGGCGGGTGGATTATATTTACAGGGTAGAGTGCGGTCATCCGGTGGTATTAAAGGAAACGACATTTCTGTTTTTCAGAAAATCCAGTTAGTAGACAGAATGGAAGACTACTGTAAAGCCATCGAGGAGGCCAAGCTGCCAGAAAAAACCTATGGATCTAGAGCCAATGCCAGCTGCTATTACGATGAACAACGGTTGATAGACTTTGTTGACAGTGACATAGATATACGTGATATGAGGCAGCAAATGGCAGATTTTACCCAGAGCAGTGACGTGGCACAGGCCTTGCATGCCATTCGCACTGGTCTCCAGTCGGGACTTCAGCAGCGGATTACCGGTGTTGGCACTTTGTTCCAGGTCGGTTCCTTTTACGATGGAAGTAAAACAGGGCGTCTCAATGAGATGGATTGCCTGTATGTGATCAGTGAGTCAGATGTTGAGGTTCAACAAGTCACTTCCGGCAACGGACACTTCAGAGTCTACGTGCAAGGCAGAGAGATCAAACCCAGAGACATGAATAAGAAACTTGCTATCGCTATGAAGGAGACCCTGTCTGAAATGAGTCTACCAGATGGATGGACACACGGTGGGTATGCGTCAGAGGAGTTCAGCGGGGTCCGCTGTAATGGTCCGGCGGTTACCGCCATGTTTTGTAACAAAAATGAGAAACACATATCTCTGGACGTATCCATTGTATATCCACTGACGTCACAACTTCAGCAGAGACCAGACTTTCCACCACAACTCAGAGAGCATTGTCGTTGTCTAGCAGACAGCTTCAGTCGTATCCAAAGTGAACTTACTAGCACACAGATTTCTGGAGATCTCCAGCTGATAGGCAACCTGGTACACAACACCTGGCAGCCGACTACAGCCCTGGCAGAGGCAGAGATCTTGCGTGGTCTCAGACCCGAATGTTCTGTGAAACGTGCCCTGGACATCTGTAAGGGCATCGCTTCCAAACTACAAACATGGTATGAAAAACATATCACACGAGAATTGAAAGACGAGTGTGAACAATTGTCCACCAAAACAGCATTGCTTCCAGAAAGTTACAGAGAGGTGACACTGACAGATCTATATCGGTATAACGGAGCACGCCCTGACAGTAAAATTCAAATCAGAGACCGACTGAACACGAATATGACATACCAACACATCTGGCTTTCGGCAAAGGACAGGCAATATTACAAGGAAGTCCTGAAAGCGATCGCCTCAATAAACACGGCGGCAATGAAACATATCATACTGAAGACAGCACTGCAGATGAAAGGTGCCTTCTCTGCAAAAAGCAAGACTCACAGTTATTGCTTGGTGCGGGCTGTGTTTGAAGACTTAGCAGATACAGAGTCTGTTTACACCCAGCACGCCTTCTTACATGGGGTAGAACTTCCCAAGTTCTCTCTGTCTGTGACTCTCTCCCACATCAAGGAATTTGTGGCTAGAGGCTTACAGTATCAGTGCAAACTAATCTTGGATCGAAGTCTGAAAAAGGTATGTAGACGACTTGAGTTTACCCCGACGCTCTCCCACAGTTTTGACCTTTTCACTCTACGATTAGCATTGTTTCATAATTGAAAGTTTTATTTTTATAGTTGGACCCAATGTTTAATATCTATATTTGAAAAAGACAAATCAAACTTTCAAGTAATAACCTGCGAGTGGACTTGTAACTTGTAACTTTTAACTTGTAATGAAAAATATTTCTTTCGAAACGTCATAAACGTGTTGGAGTCACGTGTTTTAAATTTTCTCCTTTCACTCGTCATATCGTTCCATCTTAGCCAAACCGAAAACCAAATTGTTGAAAAAAAATTCAAAATTGTTAACAAAAAGAAGACAAAACTTGTGTGAAGATATGATGGATATATGTTACCTTTCCACAAGATTTGCCATTTACTTAATCTTTCGACAGTTTGTGAAAACAATTGAATGGATGGACGTGTGGTGACAATTATGAAGTTCTGTTGACAAAACTGCTCAAAAGAGCTATCCAAAATCCCATTTGACCTCTTACGAATGATGCCTTAATATTGGCTGGGTGTAAAATGTTTTGTGTTAAGTGAGTTTCCGCACAATGTATATAATTGTTTTGTTTAGTAACATACGCGCGCAATGAGGTTCACTTCCTGGTGGTATGTATAATTATTTTCAGAACAAGTTTCAGAATATACCACAACCCAAAAGGAACCACGACTCAGACGTGGGTGATTACTGTTATAAATTCGCCATTACATTAGCAGGAAATGGCTGTTGCTCCGTGAGTGACGCTGAACAAATGGCCGTTGTCATATCCGCCATGATGAACACGAGTGGCGGTGTTTTGGAGATACAGATAGACACTGGGTACCAGAGACCTGGCAGTTCTTGTGAAACCAAGACAAAAGAATTTGGCAGTCATTTACTCTCAATGATTACAACACAAGAAAGGTGGATCTCGAAACATTTGGTGTCGAGCTATCTGAAACAATGCGTGCAGGAAAAGTCCAGCAAAATATTATTTTTCGTGAACAAGGCAAACTACGTAGTCACCCACTGTACCAACGCATACATACTCGATTCTGGTGACGTCAAGCTCATTACTGACAATGACGTTATATGCAGACTATTACGAGAGTGTTCTTGTAAAGGTGAAGATAGATGCACACACCACAAAGACAGACCGCCTGAACTTCAGTCTGTACTAACAGATATCAACCAACTGAACATAGACGCACTTCTTCCCCATGAATGGAGTACGCAATACTTAATATGCAGATATTACAAACTAAATGGCCGACCTTTGGCGGAAGTGCTGTACACACAGTCAGTGAGCAATGATATCAAGGAACTGGTGTCAGCTCTTGCAAACACTGATGGCGGTAGCATCCTCGTGGGTGTTACATGCACACACACACCAGTCGTGAAGGGCTACGCATTGGGTGACATAAGTATCCAGCAACTGAGCCAGTGTTTTTCGCATGTCATCAATGGACAGGGAGGCAATGATATCGCAATTTGGTCCACTGAGAAATTAGCACACGAGCACTGGAAACTGTTTCTGCATCCAGTGTCCGGCTCCGGAGATTACGGTGAGAGACACGTCATTGAGATTAGGGTGAGGAAATGTCCAGGTGGAATGTTCCTCTCCATGCCTCTCTGCTATGAAGCAAGCCATTCTGGAGATATAGTCCTTCTAAAGACATTTGAGGAATGGAAGGAGAAAATGCTTCTGATCTACAAACCTGAGTCAGGAGAGGCCAACGAAAAGCTGGAAGATCACTTCAGTGAGAACGTGGAAGGGCCCGACCTACCCTCAGATGTAGAACTTCAAGGAAAACAAATATCAAAGATGTCTGGAACGACTGTGAAAAACAAAGAGCCTCGAATATCCCATGTATTCCAGTGGTGGCTTGCTCATAACGGCGATGTTGCCAGTGAGTCACTGAGCTTTGACCACTGCTGTGCACGTGAACTTGCAGGTGATGCAATAGACATCGAGAAACCATTCATGTTTTGCCCGTCTGTACAGACAGTTATGGAACAATATAAGAATGCCGCAGATATCCACTCTGCTCTGATTGAGATAGAGCAGAAATACAGAGAGGACAATGGAACTGGTGTCATTATTGAGAACATGGCTGATTATCTACCTGGTGGGCTATTAGACATCGTACCAAACCACCATGTATTTGACATAATTGTGCTAAAGACAAATTGCCGTCCGTCTGTTATCACTGTTCTGAGCAAGGACTCTGTCAAAGCAGCAGCAGAACATTACAACAGGACCCTGGTATGTCTCCTGAAGAGATTCTGCCTTCTCACATACAGACACCTATGTGACAGTACCACATATCTCTGTTTCCAGTGTCAGTTGTATTTCGTTGGTAGAGGTTTCGACTCCGTGGCAGAAAAAGTAAATTACCCCCAAGAATATCTCCGACCTACCATGGGGACACTAGATATTGTACGATATAGTCTGGCTGACATCCTCCTGCACATTGAACCCTTGAGAGACCGGTTTGGTGACATTATGGTCAGACATTTATCAGCTATCCAGGCCAAATTGCTGTGGGAGAAAAAAACGAAGGTCACTGTGATAGAGGGCAAAGCCGGGAGCGGGAAGAGTGTCTTGGCTCTTGAGTCAATGCGCAGAATTAAACAAACCAAGAATGGCCAATCAAAGATTGCTTTCCTCTGCCCGGGTAGAGGGCTAGCAGCTTACATCAAGTATCAAACAGAGATGATTGGCATCTGTGTGGATATCAAAACGTTGCAACCAGAAACGATGCAAGAGATGAGTGAAGAATATTTCAGTCAATATTCCGATGTCTTCATCGATGACGCCCATGCCATTCCTCTAAAAGGAGAGCCAAACTGGCACGAGATGTATAAAGCTCTGTTCGCCTCTCTCCAGGAGCCAAATTCTCACGCCTGCATCTTGCTGGACCCAGACATGCAAGATTACAGAGGATGCATTCCTATGAACTTCAGCAAGGAAATTCAAACCATGGCAAGAAAATATCCTTTCATCAGGCGGCAGGATGTTAAAACGAAAACTCTTGGGAAAATATTGAGGAACAGCACTCGCATCTGCAAGTTCATTGGGGTGAACCTATTGAACGAAGTTGACGAACTTCGAAATATCAGAAATTTGCCGGAGGATGGAGTGTATTTATACATCACTGACGACATGGTTAAAAGAAAAGAGCTTTTTCTCCGTCAAGGTGATGAAAAATACGGTGAAAACGCAAAGAAGGAGAGGGATCATAATGAGGAGGAGGAGCCTGAAGACGAAGGCGAGTGTGAGGATCGCAAGGAAAATGCCAGTCATGGAAATTCCTGTGGAGCTGGAGCTACGGTCAAAAAAGAAACTCTCGTTTCACGTTTGGGAGACTTACTGAAAGGAAATCGATATCAGGAACGTCACATAACAATTGTCACAGAATGCACAGATGACAAAACATGGCTCCAGGAAATTTTAAGGTGCACCAAATACCCAATACAAGACGCCACTACCTTCCCCGTGAAGCACATTGTCGTAGACACATTGGAAAATTTTGAAGGCCTGGAATCACCAGTAATCTTATTCATTGTACCGAGATCCTGGGGTACTGGCTATGTTGGATCCCTAAAGTACCGGTTGTGTATCTCCACACGGGCCATCTCCAGACTGGAATTCCTGGTACCATGGGATCCCACAGGAAGGGAAGAAGATCTAGAAGACCTGAGGAGGGCGTTTCAAGCCAAGGTAAATTATAGTCCCACAGTCGTGAATTTTAGTAGTGAACCATGTTGATCATAATCGTACACATCCATTTGTAGACATAGTTAATAATACAACACTGCTCCTCATCCTGGTTCCCCATATGATAATCCTTGGTGTGCTAGTGTAAATCTTTAAAGCCACAATGGCAAAGCCTTAGCTGCTAGAATTCCTTGCATGTCTTTGACCGAGAGAGCAATTTTGAAACTTCTGAAGTACACCAATGTCTGCTCATTTTTCAGCCGCCGGTTGACTATGGCAGTCTGAGGGTGACATGTGAACTAAGCATAGAGGCATGGAGCGAGATGAGAGGAATGTGTTACTTCAGTGGGAGACTTTTTGCTACTGAGTGGCGGAAAGAGGCTGGAAGCAACAGATTGGCAGTGTACAGTGTTACCAACGGGTACACATGGTACACCGCCAAACTCCTGCACACACTGGACCTCGATCTAGATGGGGAGGCATCTCTTCTCCGTGTAGATCACCAGAGTGGGTGGGTCTACATCCCATGCAACAACCACGGTGTATGTGTGGTGAAGTACGACGGCAGTAAGCTGGTGCCACTCACTACACTGAGGTGTGTGGAGAATGCTAAGAGGTTACTAACTGTCGTATCTCCAGGCACCCTGTACGTCTTTGATTGGGCGAATGATGCTGTATGTCTGGTAGATTTCATCCAGGACAAGGTTACAGCCAAACTGCAGGCACCGCTGGAGGTTAGGGGTGAGAGGCCATGCCACATAGCAGCCCTGGCGGACACAGTACTAGTGGTGTACGAAGGTCCCATGTTGGTGACATACCAGCATGGTGTCCCCACATCAGGTACAGTGCTATCCAATCCTCATGGACTTCTGTCAGTGTCTGGTCTAACCACCGACCATCACTCCAGTTTCCTGCTGCTGGAACCTCGTCCAACCACTGTGTATGTTCTGGACATCAGTGGCAGTCTGTCTCGCACCATAGCTATCCCTGGGTATGGGTCTCCACTCGATTGTGCTGTGGTGGGGGGACAGCTCTGGATAGGATATGACAATGGAGATATCATCGTCATGTCATCACACTGATGCACTGGCCCTCTTGTACATCTTCCGGATTCCACGTCTGGATCATTGACCACTTTAGACCATTGTTTGATTGTGATCCTTGTGTGGGCACCATAATATAGTCTTAAACTGTGTATGTGAAAATGTTCTGCTTGCAGATGTCTCAACCTACGGCTATACATGTAGGTACATTATACTGGACAGAGTGTGTTGGTTTCACTGCAATTGTACTGTATCGACGTTCTGTGTGTAAATGGTAGCAAATGGCTGCTTTGGTTCTGTTTGTACTTTAATGGTAGTGTAACAGAAATTATCATGGCCACTATGTTATTGTGACAAAACATATACCCCACCTCTGTCCCGCTGTATATCTATTTGTTCACAATGACTGATGAACTGCCTGTAAATTATCATTAGAATATTTTCAGTCCTGGCCATTGTTACTGTATGATCGTGTTGTCTATTTTGAAATGACAACATTTTATCATCTGGATAACAATAGGTGAAATAACACTTAATCTGGCCATCATCACCCCGTTTCTGTACAACAGAGTAATATAAAACGTATTCAGCTAATACCAGTAAATATAGGAAACACTGCTACTGGCTACATATATAACCCTGACCAATGAAGTTAGGTGACAGAGATAAATATATCGCCAGCATATTGGAAATGTGCGCTGTGTGACCAGTCATAATTCGGGCAGTCACAAGTTAGTTGTACTAACCTCATCACTTAATGAGTGAAGTCATTACTTAATGAATAGTTATGAAGTGACAACATGGTATCAAAGTCTAAGTTGTGGCCTTATTTTCTTTTGCAGGTTACAGAGGTCAAAGGGGTATCCTGGTGAATGTATGCTAGTATAGGGGACTATATTTTGGTGTGGTGTGTCCCTGGGTGTGCGGTGGTGCGTTTGGTTTTGTCGGTCGCGCGCAGGCTTGTCTAGGGGGTTTGTTGGCTCTCCTGCGCACGGCGTCGGTTTGTTTTCTCGGCCGCCCTCTCAGCGGGAGATGTGGCTTCCCACGCCCTGCAGGTTCACTTACCGCAAGAGTCGCTAAGACAATGGTTCGGTTCCCCTGCAGGTCAGTACTCATCCCTCTCCGTCTCTCTGTCGTTTCGTCTCTGTCCAGCCTATCTCAGCTGAAGCCCCGCACTCAAACTGCAATCTGCCCTTTCCACCACCCCACTGTTTCCAAATCCAGACAGAAGTCATATCTACTCCGTTGACTCGTTTATTCAGTGGTTCATGGCATGGCTATGGACACATCAGTCTTCACGCTCATTCTGAATAATATTCTCTCTCTCTCTCTCTCTCTCTCTCTCTCTCTCTCTCTCTCTCTCTCTCTCTCTCTCTCTCTCTC
>JAAUYG010121896.1_pt1 | contig 10662 bp, 4 predicted proteins | sample 7278091 | NCBI WGS metagenome assembly JAAUYG01 (sample SAMN14350201, study PRJNA611818) | marine sediment metagenome | isolation source: surface marine sediment (0.6m) | place: French Polynesia: Moorea | collected 2018-08
AGTTATATATAACATCTAAAACCTGACTTTCACTCTGTGCTAGTTATATATAACATCTAAAACCTGACTTTCACTCTGTGCTAGTTATATATAACATCTAAAACCTTCCTTAAATGTTCATAAAGCATGTAGGAGTCAGTATTTGTGACACTGGAACAAAACTCAGACTTGATATAAACTCTACCAATAAAGGTACTGATGATTTACCTTTTATAAACAATCGGGATCCTACAGTAGTATATAATTTAATTATCTCTGCTTTAACCCCCCCCCCCCCACACCCAAGGGAATGCACCCTAGTTTCTAACACCAATAATGGTTAATATTCCCTTCAACTACAGAAAACAGAATATACAGTGAAACCTGTTATGAGAGATCAGAGCCATGAGAGATTCCCTGTGGATTAAGGCCACACATACCAATCAGACGGTCCTAATTCAGAGTAACTGAACCTGTCACTAAAGACCACCTGCCTTGAGGGACCACAATCTTAGGATCAATGAATCTTCGACGATTCTAAGGTTATACTGCATCCCAGTTACAACATACAACCCGCAGAAATGGAATGTTCATAATACAGTGGTCCCTCTCTTAGTCGCCACTCTAAACAGGAGCCACCCTCTCTAATGTGGCCGCAGACTTTTGGCACTACTACTGTGAATCCATTTACTTCTCCGCCTCACCAAAGGCCACCTCTCTAATGTGGCCAATTTCTTGGCAAATAGGGCAGCCTTATTAGAGGGGGACTAATGTAGCTTTATCTGTCAGACCACCTATTGCAGTAATGGTGGCTATTACTGTAGACGTGTCAGCCAGTTATCCTCTGGCACTTGTACCGGTAAATAAGCTGTGGACAGATACCTGCAGAGAAAAATACTAGGCTACCAAATTACAGTATGGCATAACCAGTAGCAGTGATGTGATGATGAACTTTACAATGCATAAATGATGGTAGATATACATGTATATGAAGCCTCAATTAGCCTGAGTAACTGGAGGATACAACAGAAAAAAATTTCCCCTCAAGGAAAAGAGCTACACAAGGATCCCCCCATAGTGTTCTATTACCACTAACAAGTGGTAATGGTAGCTAGACCAAATTAAATCCAGGTGCCAATATATTATGTAGTTGTAATGATCTTTACTTTGAATAGCATGACAGCTATGCCAGTGACATGCTAGGTTTGTATTTTCAACAGACCCTACTGACTGAGTGAGGACTAAAATACAGTAAACATGACTACAGAGCCCTTGTCTGATGTTGATACATTGATCAGTGTATACTTGCTAATATACCGACCGCCCCACTTCCATACAACTGCGGTCTCTCAAGACAGGTTTTGTCTGGTTACATTGAAATCCTGGTCCCCTTGCCAGAAGTCTATGATCTTTCAAGACAGGCGGTCTCTTATGGCAGTTGTCTTTCATGGTAATGGTCTCAAAAGACAGGTTTCACTGTAGTAACATACTGCCGTGTGCACGGTGGTCTCTGTGATTTAAGACCCCTTCATTTTAAGACTTCCTTGTATTTAAAGGCTTGTAACCCAATCATTGATATAATTAATATATGTTCAATATAACTACCTCCATTGTAAAACTATTTCTATTTACGGCCACACGCTGGCTGAATGGGTGGTCTTAAAATGCAGGGACCACTGCAGCATAATTACTTTATACTACAATAATTCATAGACAGTGCATGGCCACTATTTTTATTGTGTATATAACAGTTTTTTTTTTTTATTTAACAATTTTTTTTTATATGTACACGCAAAAAGGGGTCTTCACTATATGGTAGTCACTGTAAGCAATCAGTTGTTATACACATACGAATCATTTGCAACACATTTCACTCCTAGAAAATAACTGCTTAAACTTGCTGCCTATATATTCTCCAGCAAGATTCGAGTTACCAGCAGAAATGGAGAACTGTACGCCAACAAGTGGTATTTGCCGGTGTACCACAAATTTTGTTGGTAGAGAAACACTGGTACAATCATAATGCATCCTTTGATGTACTTGTAAATTTTTTCGCTTCCTTTGCACCATTCAGTCAAATCTGACACCAAAATTATTCAAAAACAACCGCTCTAGCTTGAATGCAAATTAAGTTTCCAGGAAGTAATAGACTTGATAGCTCCTCTGAAGTAGAATTTTGCAGAAACTACATTACGTAGATAGATAGATTTTCTGAACTGGATTTTTTTTTGACACTGAATCTAATTCTTTACAAGTTGACAACCAAATAATTGCTTATGCCTATATTTATCTGACAGTGAAGTTGCTCATACAAGATGGTTATACATTATATCTGAAACATAAATGTTCAAACATAAATAGGCAGCCAAGGGAACCATTAACTCCTCTGATAACAGTCACCCTCACAGATTGTATCTACTCCCAAGTTCCCCCAAACCATTAAACTCTTCCGGCTTTTATTCAATTCACCCAGCAGGGGCAGAGCAAGCAATACATAAAAGGTGGATTGGGTTTTCTTACTCACTTTTACAGTTAAACAGGACTTGGACAAGGCTGCATAGAAGTACATTTGTCTGATATCACTCTAAAATTTCATAGTGCCTCTGCTCGTTCCACAGATCTAGTGTCCCCACCCTGCAACATCAAAGTGTTACCTTGGTAACTCAAGAAGAAGGGACAAACTGAATTGTATAGTTCTGGCAGTGCTGCTAATGGGTCATCCCACAGGTGTATAGGAAAACTGACATAACCGGGGTTACCTAGGAACTTTGCTTGTTCATCACTGCACAAACTGTCAACTGTGAAAAGCAGTGAGGAAAGACCCTCTATCCAACAGATGAACCTCTTGAAAACTGACAGTTCTCTCTCTCAAAGGTAACTGTAGTCACACTGTAGTACATTTAAACACTAACAGTAACAGTTTTGCTAGCAGGGTAGTAATTAAGGGTTATTGCACGAGTTCAAGGATTAATTGTGGTATGGTCAAATCACTGGCACAGGCCCAAGCTTGCGAGGGCCTCATCGCAATAATTACAAATATTTTCCCAGATTAAGTACCCACCTGTCTTGAGAGACCACTGCCATGAGACCACCTGTCTTAAAAGACCACATATTCCTGGCAGAAGATCCCACATTTCAATGCAAGTGAACCTGTCACCAAAGACAGCCCGTCTTAATTGGAGGCTTTATTTTATGACCAAATGGGGCGGTCTATCAAGACAGGTTCTCCTGTATATAGACCAGTTGAACATCGTCTATATGATAAGAAAATAACCTAGCTGCCTGATGATATTTTTTTGTCCTGGCTTGACCATAGATGTATTTTTGCGAGAAACACCCAACCAGTGGAATCCTGTGATTTTTGCCTGAAGAACTTGTTTTTGGCTTTATATACATGCAGGCAGCACATAGTCACATTTTACAAACCATGACAATGAAATGTTTAGCTATAATTTCAGGACCTGTTAAAACAACATGGATAGTTATTCTCTGATGGACATACAATGACAATTCACCTAACTAAACTATGTAACATGCATTACCTACACATACAACATGACATATAGAACAGTCCCCCTCTTAAGGCCACCATATTTGCCAAAAAAATTGTGGCCACATTATTTAGAGGTGTCCTATGGCAAGATGAATAAGTAACAATGCATTCAGAGTACCGGTAGTAGCAGTACGTGGGATGTTTACCTGGCCATATTACAAAGGGCGGTTTCTGTAGAAGGTGGCCACTAAAAGGAGGGACCAGACAGTCACTATAACAATTATTTTCTGGTTTTCTGGTTTACTTAAAACAGAAAAATGTCTTTTCTGCTCTATAATTAATCTCATAAAAGGTCGCTTACCTCAGTCGTGCTGGTATGGTCAAATAATACACCTTGAAATACCACATATTGGATTACATGCATTGCATTATGACTCGATCGGGTTCTTGGGGGAGTCATAGTGCACCCGTACATGCCTGTAGTGTTTGGCTGCACACATACAGTGTCGTTCTGGCTGTCACTGTGATAGCTCCTTAATTGTCGAGTGGTGCATGGTCTCATTTAATTCCCAGTGTAGTATTCCTTTCACATTTCAGTTCAACACATTTCAGTTCCACAGCGTTGGTATATCTCCTGTTGGGATAATTCACTATATTTGTTTCCAGTGCAGTACATGTAATTCCTTCTCAGATCATGGAATGATTATTGCCACATTTATGATAACAATCAATGGTTTCTGATAGCCTCAAAGATTCATTATGAAGCTGCAAGCCACTGCTGTCATTACCACAAGTATTTTTCCAGCTTACAGCTTCAGGAAGATGAACTGAAATTAGCTGTTTTACGACCTTTTTCTGCATAGCACATGGGTGGCTAAAGAGTATCTAGCAGAGTGAAGCCAATGACATTACGGACAAAAGTCCTGAAGACTGGATCTCACCTCGGTTACCCATCAATCTGAAGTCGACCGTCTTACACCTCTGACATGGTGGTGGTCTACCATCTCCGAAAAACCTGTAATAATAATAATAATAATAATAATAATAATAATAATAATAATAATAATAATAATAATAATAAGTATAGTGTTAACCTATCAAAATCACAGCAAAAGTCACAGGTAAATGCAGCTTTAGATACTTTTACTTGTATTTTGGAAATGCTGGGATGACCAGGTAGAGGCGATGATGGCTGACAGTGACATAGGAAAGCAAGCAACATGTAAAACCCATGACCGGGTGCAAAGGGCCTTCCCATGACTATTTTTTTAAACACATGCAATTGTAAATTTAACTTGATGTATCCATACTTTGAAGAAGTAAAAGAAAAACTTACTGCAAAAATTTAGTGAACAGAATGGTATCTTCCAAGACCCTACATTATAACCTACGCTCTCTACCTTTACACAAACATCTTAAATTTTAAGAGACTCAAAAATTTAAGAGACTCATCTAACTGGACATTTATTGCCATCTTGAAAGGGTACCTCAATCAGTCAGCACTTTATCTCTTAAAATGTTTAATATTGTATGAAAATAGATGTATAGCTACTGGTTGGTGATTAAAACCATCAATTAGTGAACACCAGGCCGCAAACACACCCCGGGAAACACCCCTGATATAAAATTTGAAGTCCACCATTGTGGGCGATGACCCAGTTGATCATTTCGTGCTGGGTCCATTATGACAGATCTAGCACTACATACAATATGTAGCATCATCTTCAACAAAGGTTAGTGTGCAACAAATTTGTTCTACACCCAAACTGTATGTAAAACAGACTAATTGATCCAACTATTCTGGCATATAATAATTTTTTTACAGCAGAAATTTTCATTGGTGTTTTTCTACATTGCGCAATATCCAATGTATACCATGCGCTGGGTGCCACTATGCATCGTCCATGGCAATTCTCTCTCTGTGTCTATTTCTGAATCTCCACTAATTTCACTGTTTACGCCAATCTTGCACCAGATATTGATAACGCGCCTTTTCAGGTTCACAAAAATATACTTGGAATCACAAACCATGTCAGCCAGGGCCTAGAGCGAGAGTTTTAGTACAGGTATACGAGAGCGAACTCATCGAGTATGCAAGCAACAAATACACAAAGGATTTTGAGGACTACCGCTAGCAACTGGGTGACGCCACAGCTAATAATAGAATGGTGTACTTCTAAAAAGTCATTTGGAGTGGGAAAAATTAGAATGACCTCATATAGCCCTGCTAGAAAACACTTTCATATTGTGATATCATTTTTTCATGACACCAGGACCGCAACGCCTGACTGCTGGAGGTACCCTTTAAGGCCTAACTTAGTTGGGTCTTTTGTTCAAAACAAGGCCTGCAGTGTCTAGTTATGGTCAAGGTTTGTGCCTTTTTTTAAAATCTACTGTATATTGTGGTACTGATTTGTACTGTAATAACATTATGAACGGAAACAAACATATATACAAATTTACCACATTTGATAGGTTTCACTGAAAAAGGTTGCATTATGATTTAGGGCCATGATGCAACCGTACAATACACTTGACCAACATTAATATGACTTACAACACCCTATATGATATATCTCAGCAGACACAATTCATATGACTTAAGTAAATGCAATATAAACCATATACATGTCCAATTATGTAATATTCCAAGCTGGCAGATTATTCTCATGCTGAAATTTGTTCCTATAGTAGCCAACAAAGTAACTGAGCACTGTAAGGCTTGTAATCAATATTCACGAGCATAATGAGGGTCATAGGGTACTGTAAATTCATTAATGTTCGCAGGGATTGATATTTGCGGTTAGCTCAAGTCTTGCTAATTGTCTACTAGGTATGCATGCATTATGTTTGCAAGTAACCCGGTGGAATTTGGATGTAATCTCTAGATATTTTGTGCATGTGTACTGAGGCTGTAGCTTTGATCTTAACACCAATAAGAGAAATACACTCTTGCAGTGAAAGGTGTCTTTTATTTTTTATTTTTTTATTTTTTTATTTATTTATATATATTTTTTGGGGGGTTGGGGTGGGGGGTGGGTGTCACCGATACAGATTCGCTCCTGGGGATTCTCTACGGATTATATTTACTTGACAACTTGATACTTGACAACTTGATATTGGACTTGCAGCCCGAATGAAATGACATCCTTCTGATCATAAAACATTTAGTAATATGCATGGCAGGATTCTGTGAGTAGGAGCATATTAGACTAATAGTTTGGCAACTAATTTTGTTGGTCAAGCCAACTTTACAATCAACAGGATGTATAATATTGCATCAGAGCAGTAGACAGCTGGGAATAGTAAGCTGTTAGAGGGAGAAGGAAATGACTTAACTTGTAAGATGATATAATGATGTGACACAAGGCCACAATACATATATTACATACATGCAGATACATAATCAATAGCACATCAACTGGTATAGACTTATACATCAAACTTAAGAGGGTGGTGTTTCCAGATATCATTTAATTTAGATTTAATTTCATTAACTGTTTTTGCAGTGACTACTGCCTCTGGCAAACTGTTCCAGTTATCAATAACTCTCTTGGAGAAGGACTTGCTATGTTGTTTGCTTCTGCTATGAAACTTCTTTAACTTGTAACTGTGTCCACGAGTCCTGTCTGTTGTAACAAGTTTATAACAAAAGTTAGAAGACTTGGATCATATCGTGTCTGAGTCTTCTGTATTGTACAGTAGGAAGACCAAGGGCATGAAGACACTCAGGATAAGCTATATTCTTTAACTCAGGAAAATAATAATCTATTTATTATGGAAAGCCTCATCAGTTCAATACAGATGCGCCAAATGTCATATTTTTGTCGTAGTTCTGACTGTCATATTCCAAATGATGTGCCAAAGCTTTTGAAATGACAGGATTTCAGCAATCACATGTCTTAGCATTAGATCTGACACTCTGTAAATTAAATTGAATATTATTTTATGTAGGTCTACACTACCATGACTATGTAGTGGGTTAAACAGTTAAATGCCTACCATATAAAGGCAGACATGCCACTATGTCGGATCCCGACTGGGTAACCAACACACACTATAGGCAACATCTTCAAATGCCCCCCCCCCCTCCTATGTAGTTTTTTCACTGCAGAAATGGCTTTATGGGCGATAAGGAGCTATTTGAAGATATAGAGCTATATCTTCAAATAGCTCTTTCAATAGTAATGTAGCTCTACATTACAAACTGTAGTGTACCCCCCCCCCCAAAAAAAAAAAAAAAAACACCAAAATTGGGGACCAAGGGAATATCACTGGCTCACAGTACCTAAAACGACAGACGGCATCTGTCCGACGAAGTACGTAGTTCAAATGAAGTTGGTACTTCTTTCTGCGGTAGCGACGTGACCGGATAAACAGACCATGTCGCTTGTTATTGAGAGGGGCGATAATGAGAGTGTACGAAATACAATGTCTCCAACATCGCTGCAAATTATAGTATCAACAGGTTAAACTATAAACCACATCAGAATATGCATATCACGTATTTGTTGAATGCAAGTAGTCGCTGTTAACGACGTGGGGCATTGCTTTTACCGTCTTTGACATTTCTTCACGTTTACATTAGCAACTGCCATGACTGTTTGTAGTAAAACATTTCCTATAATAAGCACGATGCTCCCAATAACTGGTGATGCTCAAACTCTCCACAGTTAAGTGCTATTTGAAGCCGTTGTTAGGTCCAGCTATGCGATAGGTTTATATACAGTATAAACAGTGATAAACTAGCAGGTAAACAAACTACACTGATGGATGACGATTGAAGAAAATATATACCACCGAGTATCCCATATACATGCTCATTGTACAACAGCCATCAACATTGAACCTCTTTGGGTTCATAGTGTTTGTATTTAAAATGCCTAAGTGCCCAGGAGCAAAACTACAGTTATTGATTTACTGGATATTGTTCAAAGTATTAACTTAGTCAACTTAGTCAAAATATAGTGGTGGTAAATAAATATATTGACAAGATTAGCAAGAAAGATTTTACTGCAAAAACTAACTACTCCCTTCGCTCTCGTCTGTTTGTCGAAAAACTATGGCGGCACTAGTAATAAATGTAACATCCCTTCATGCATGTAAAGTCTATGTAACCCCTAGTCCAGGAAACCTAGCTCTGCTGCCCCCATCTTCTTTTATAACTGGACAGAGGCGCCTAGGTTCGTATAATGATAAATTTGTATCACTTTGTCGCCAATTTTCCACTGTTTTGAACTTGATTGTTCTCAGCAAAATGTGGCAGAAAAAATTATTAGTCAGTTGGATCGAAGTCTTATCCAACAATGTCATGAAATGTCTTTGTCAAAACAAATGCTCTGTTCATGCACCTTATTTTATGCTAATTTGCCAAATTTTTGTGGCTCGCCATCCACAAGATCAATATCGGTCACATATGGAGACTTGCCTTTGGGTAACGTCAGCCACAGCCAATGCCCATGGCAACCAGAATCAGTTATTTCCACATAACAGTGTTCTTCAACGCTGTGCAGCTGTATCACTGGTATATATATGTTTTCCCCACTAGAGTTGTTATTGCAAGATCCATATAATTTTTTGTATTTTTATTTACTCTTTCAGTTTAAAGTGAAATTCCGTGAGGATATTAGGTTTTTTTTTTTTTTGGAAACTGATCAAAAGAAAAAAACTAACTACTCCCTTCGCTCTCGTCTGTTTGTTGAAAAACTATGGCGGCACTATTAATAAACGCAACATCGCTTTAGGCATTTGACTTCCTCTTTCTGACTTAAATTGCTGCCTTATGGTGTTTTTATGTCATGAACGCATTAAGAGGCATCATTGTAAAAAGTATGTGTTAATTTGTAGTTGTGTATTTATATGCAGCACAAACAGTGATTGAAGTTGCGAACACACAGTGATACAAAAAAAATCAATTTAGTCCTTAGCTGCCACTGTGTCAGCAGCCGGTGGCTAAAGTTTCTTGGATGTAGTAGAGGTTTCTTGGGCTAAAGTACCTATCAGTCTACAGCCAATAGCTTGCCAGTCGATAAATGCCACAGACTGGGGTTAGACAGCATGACCTTTTTATACATTGAAAACTAAGTAATAAACTGTACACTCAAAATGTGACGCACTTTTGAGATAACAATGATTATATAGCATACAAATATCACCCTACAATGAAATGGTGTTAGGTACAAAAATGTATGTCCATTTGTCGAATACATCAAACCTGGTCAGCCAAGAGAGATGGTCCCTCGTAAGTTTGTCAAGCGGCCATGCTGTAAAGTTTTCATCAAATTCAAACTTTCGTAGAATCGTAGTAGTAGATCGCAGAACTATGTATTATAATAATATTATCTATATCAAGTGTAATTTGTAGTGGAACTTTTAATGTTGGATTGTAAAATTAATACTCTAATTCAGATGAAAAGCAAGAGTATTGATCGCTGATGGATTGCTGCCCAGGCAATTACTGCATTATGGCTCATCCCATCCCAGGGTTTGACAAGTGGCATCTTGCTGGTCAGCAGAAGACCAGATACATATTTTTTTGTTGCTTTTTTTCCGCTGGAGTCCCCTTTACAAGATCCATCTCATTTTTGGTATTTTTATTTGACTCTTCCAGTTTAACGTGATGTCACGTGAGGATATGTTGTATATTTTTGGGGGTAGGTGGGGGTGGGTGGATGGTGGGTGGGCTGAATGAAAAGAAAAAATAACTAGTACTCCCTTCCCTGCCGTCTGTTCGTCAATAAACAATGGCAGAAGTGCTATTGTAACAGGTATGTGTGAATTTGTACTTGTGTATTTCTTTCTATGTAGCACAAACAGTGGTTGAAGCTACTAACAGAGCCAGTGATACAAAAAAATGCCATGATTTAGTCCTTAGCCCACGGCCTTAGACGCCACTGCATCAGCAACTGGTGACTAAGTTTCTTGGACTAGAATTCGAGGGACTCGTATTAAGCTTCTGTAGACTTCCGCAAGGGGCGCTGTCTGTTATCTGACGTCAGGGCAAGCCCTTAGAAACCATACTGATAATTTTAAAATTAATCTTTGGGTGGTGTGCTTCTTTTATTTGGTCTGTATTTTATATGATCTGCCCCGTTTGTCATATTTTGACTTCACTTTAACACTTTGTCATAAAGTTAAGAGTCAAACTAAGTAAAATTTTTATGCAAATCGAAATTAGCCAGTCTCGGCAG
>JAAUYG010184627.1_pt1 | contig 10662 bp, 3 predicted proteins | sample 7278091 | NCBI WGS metagenome assembly JAAUYG01 (sample SAMN14350201, study PRJNA611818) | marine sediment metagenome | isolation source: surface marine sediment (0.6m) | place: French Polynesia: Moorea | collected 2018-08
GTAGTAGTAGTAGTAGTATTAACAGTAGTAGGAGTAGTAATAGTAGTAGTGGTAGTAGAGGTAACAACAGTAGTAGTAGTAGTAGTAGTAGTAGTAGTAGTAGTAGTAGTAGTAGTAGTAGTAGTAGTAGTAAAAGTAGTAGTACTACTACTGCTGCTACTACTACTCCTACTACTAGCACCAGTGGCAGTCTCAGCAGCACCAGTGGTAGCAGTATTAGCAGCACCGGTAGTAGTAGTAGCAGCAGCAGCAGCAGCAGTAGTATTGTAGTAGTAGTAGTAGTAGTAGTAGTAGTAGTAGTAGTAGTAGTAGTAGTAGTAGTAGTAGTAGTAGTAGTAGCACTATGATTCAACCTTTATTTCTTGTTGCTAATAAAGCCTTACCTTATCTTACTACTGTTGGTGCTACTGCTACTCTAACAGTATTTTGTTCTCAGTACTGTCGCGCCTGCTGCTTTTGCCATTACTATCTCTTTCCGTGATACTTTTAGTGTTGTGTTTTGCTGTTTTTGTAACAGCGTTCAATTGGCACTATTATTGACTGTAATTGTCCACCTACTTGCATGTTTGATACCTCAGGTTAAAGGAGTGCCAGTGGAAAATCATCGTAGCAGTAGTAGAAGACACTGATGCCAATATGGGAGAAATCCTCTCATTCTTGGCTTCCTGTATACATCAAAGAATATTTAACCGTAAACTTTCAACAGATAGCTTTGGTATGTATATGAATGAAAGATCATAACCAAAATACGACAAATTGTCAATGTATTGTTGTATTGTACAAAACGTTTGACATAATTATGTATATGGGCATTCGGTACTGCGTAATCCATTTCTTATTTCATCCAGTGACGGATGTCTATTTGGATAAAAAAAAGCTTTTGGGCACTCTTTCCCATATCCCATTAAGCCTAGAAACGAACTTTAGTCGCTAAGACACCTTTACAAGCATTGCATTTTCCATTCGTAAGTTCAGTTTACATCTTTTCTAAAAAAAAAAAAAAAAAAAAGAAGCATCTGTTGGTGTTTTTAGACGCTTTCGAACAGTATATATTCTAAAAGTTTTGGAGTCAATTTCTAGAACTAAATCTTTAAGGCTAGAATGATACTATGTCCGCGAAGTTTCGGAGTTCATATTTGAAAATGTGACACTGGTTTACAATCAAAACTTCAATGCTACGCCGAGGACCATGGAACTTAGTTCACCGTTGTTGAGTGGGCGATAAAAGGCGATACATTACACTGGCTGACGGCAGCAGAATCCCGTCGACGGCGTTTACAGCATAATAATTACAGGTGTGCGATAATCTCTTGTCAGAGCTAATATTTGAAACCGCAATTATCAAAGGTATTGGAGTCGCGTGATGAATTTGTACCCCGTCTGTTACATCTTTTACTACGTCAAAAGATCCAGCTGGTTAATGGAGGAAACACTGGTATTCACGATTGAAGGGGTGGATGTTGGGGTGGATGATAAGTTATTAAGCGCAATTAAAATGCTATCGTCTGCCTAAATCTCGCGTTCATGCGCAGACGACCGCAAACAACGGTCGTCATGAAACCCACAATAGTCAAAACAGAACAAAAAGCGCGCTGGTGTTATATATTGCGTGTGGGGGTAATTCTGGCTCGTGTTTTATATTTTGTCCTCGGGCCCGGGTCTTTGTGTTGGTGGGCAGACAAAACATGATCATCGGGGAAGTCTTCTGGTTTCATGGACACACTGTCATTCGCAGGTGGCGTTGCTCGTTTATTCTTCTTGTCAAATTAAGCTGCGATTACGGATAAAGGGATATTTGCCGCACCGTGGCTAGCTGCCATCCTATTGAGGCGGCTGACCTGCGGGGTCACTTTTCCATATTTGATCCCGGGCGAAGCGACGGCCGGGGCGTATAAAACTGTCGTTGTCATCAAATTCCGACGTGCTTCGTTACCCCGCTGAGTAATTGTCAGCGTTTACAAGCGGCCCGCACAACCCGGCCACCCTCCGGGCCGTTCCCCTCGGCCACAGATGGAGTCTCACCCCTCACCACATGGGGCATTATCGCCCCAAATTCCCCCCACAATACTCCCAAGCCGACGCTTCATCCACTCCCATCAAATTGCCATTGTTTCCACATAGAGAAACATTTGTGTTAAGCAAGAGTCAGGACCAGGGAAATATCAGTGGGCACCATTGTCATTAAAGGTGCCGAAAGCAGACGACATGGAAAAAAGCGCGCGAAATGTCACTGCCAGTCTATTAGGGTCGCGGCGGGAGGTCACGGCAGGCCCATATATCATGATTGCGAAGGGTCATTTGGCCAGCCGTGTTTGGTCAGAGGGTCAAGGGTTATGACGCACAATATTTGGTGGACATCCCGTGATTTTGACAAAGGACGAAGCGTGTCTCCTCCTTTGGGCTCCTTTATTTTACCACGAGGCAAGCGGTACCGAACGTCTGTGAGTCTCGACCCAAGACAAAACATTGGAACTTCCTTATGCGACGACTCATTATCGTCCAGATGTTTCACGCGAATATTTACTTTTTAACTTGTTAAAAAAAATGGAGTAGGCGATGCAAGTGCCTGCAGTCACCTGGGTTGTGCAAACACAATATCGCATTTTCTGCTCTATGCAATAGTAAATTGTATGTTCATCCCCTGAATGCGGCCGATTTACCTTTTTGGGCAGTTGAGCAAACAGCTTTACTGTGACACGTACACACGGGTAGGTGTCATCGCTGGAAGATAAAGGCTCACCTGCCCAAGCCCCCTCTCGACCTGCCGAGAACACCATCAGCCTTGTACCGCTTCGGTATCGGGCCGGTGAGCGATAATAGGACATCGATTAGCCAAACGAAATAGTGCGGGGAACTTGACGTTTAAAAAACGCGATTGTTGTTGATGTTCTGTCGTCTGCCCGCGCGCAACAGCTGGTGCTTATAATCGATCTACTGTCGTTGCTATTATGACGGTGTTTCCAAAGTCATTCAGAAAAAACTAACATTAAATTAACTCTCGAGAGGTGGTCCAAGCAGGCAGCACCCTTCTCCAGGTTGCCGCCGTTTACCGACTATCGCGGGCATCATCCGTTTAAGTTTTTGTATCAAAACCCTACCACACAAATTTAAAAGAGGTAGTCACTACTTATGCTGATAGAAGGGAGGCTGAAATACCACATAATTCCCCCTTCTTAACACTGATGAAAATAAATAAAAAGTCAATCATACTGTAATTATTGAAATCATCCAGGGTTATTTCGGTTTACCAACAGCAAAAAAAAAAAGTTGAGTCATTCTATGACAGCGTCTTTGTCATTTTGACTTGTCTAATGAATGACTTTATATATATATAGAATAGTAATTATCCTAACAATGGATTTATCATCTATCACATCTTTGCATTTCCTTCTCACTTAAGATAAGAATATTGCTACTGTAGAAATCTGAAACGTTGCTAGGCTATCTATGTATCAGTTAATGCGATCGAATAAAAATCGGTATTTATCAGCAGAAACACGAATATCCGGTATAAATTACCAAAAATTTGAAAAAGTAAAGCAAGGCATTTTAACTCTACGTGACTGTCAACAGAGCCTAGGAAATGGACAATTATCCGTCGTCCGTCCGTCTGTGGCATCAATTACCTCTGAGCATATTGCATGAATTTCTGTCAAATTTTGGTTGTCGGTTGCCCTTTGGAATAAACAAAAACACGTTTTCAGCATTTTCATTATTTTTTCCCGTTTTCGTTAACATGGGATCCTATTGGAGCGAAAATTTCAAAACGCTTCTCCTGCTACAAATCGCAGCCGAAAGTTTTCAAACTTCTGCTGAATTTTCTTCAGAACGGACCTTACAAAACTACCTTAGGATTTTAAAATTTTGAGTTTCCGATGTTTAATGGATTTTTTTTCTTGTTAACATGGAACCCAATGGGAGTACAAATTTCCTAACGCTACTACTCCTATAAATTGCATCCATGTTTTTAATTTTTTCCTGAATTTGCCTGTCAATGGTCCTTACAACACTACGTTGGGGATGTTTTGAAATTTTGAGTGTCAGATTTTTAACCATTTCTTTTCGATAATTTCAAATTCACCATTGTGCCCTATGGAGAAACTAAAAACCTCAATTATCTGGAAAATGAGCGATCGTAGAGTCAAAGGGGGTGAAATTTGGGCCTAGGGGATACTAGGAGAAAGATATGGGGTGCCATTGACATGGAGGCATTTAAGGTAATTGGGGGGCATTCGGTGCACTTGCGATTTTTAGGAAAACACGATTTCCAAAATGCTACTTCTACAAATCGCAGCTGAAATTTATCAAATTTCTTTCGAATTATCATTGTCAGTGGTCTTCAGAAAACTACATTTAGGATATTTTTTTTTTGTTAAATTTTGAGTTTCCGATCTTTAATGATATTTATTTTTCAAAAAGTGCAAACCATTGTATCACCATGGGATACCTTTGATCTTTTGGCGTTCAAGGTCATTTTGGGATCATTCGGTGCACTTGGAATTATTCTGAAAATACGATGTTCAAAACGCTGAGTCTTCTTCTACAGTTATGATTCTCCTTCAACCAAACTTTTTAAGGTGTTCCCCGTAACAATCCACAGAAAAGTTATATCTTGGAATATAGAAATAACATTTGAAAAAAAAAACAATGAAAAAAGTGTGAAATTTAACATTATGGTCTAATGGAAAAATGAAATATTCTAAAATATCTTAGAAATATTTAAACACAAAGCAAAAATGAGTAAAATCGGGACTCAGATGGACTAAGTGGAACATATATGTGACACCTTTTACCTCTTAGTGCTCAAGATCATTTGGGAATCATTCAGTGCACGTGTCTCAAAATGCCCTGTAACTCCAAAACGGCTGGCATAGAGCAGATTGAAGTTTGGAACTCGGGGGATACTCATTACATATATGGGGTAGTGTTGACCTTGTGGTTTTCAAGATCATTTGTGGTCAACCAGGTGCACTTACTTGGTATCAAGAAACATCTCTGCAAAATTTACGTGCCACTGCTGTCGTCATGCAGATCACCAAGGTCCATAGACCTCTTTTTTAAAGTGCCTGTATGCGAAATCAAAATTTCAATGCAGTTTTAACATACATGTAATGCCATCATTGTCAAATAGCACGGGAGCGCACCTCAACAAAAAACAAACGGCAGAAGGATAGTATACGCTACAGCATATTGAGCGTAAACTGTTTATATACATGTTTTTTGTACACAAAATAAGGTCCCTAACGACTAGCACAGCAAGTATCCATTCAAGACATTGCAATGATTGCTTTCACGGGCCAGGTACTTAGACTTCTTATATAATAGTTCATATCATAGGTTACATCTGCATATCTCACATTTTGTGGCACTGAATTGCACTTCATAAAGGTATTTGTGTCAGGCATGTCAGGTGTATGTCAGATTTGGAAAACAAACAAACAAAAACAACAACAATATCACGGTTAACATTCATACACAATTGATACAGTCCATTCTGAGAGATCCCTTCACTTAACATCTTTAAAATGAGTAACTGAGTTTTAGTACTAATCCCAGCTTGATTGTTGAATCCAGTTTAATGAGATTTTTTTTCTTCATTATCTTCTAGACACAAAACACCTCTATACTGGACAACCCTACAGTAACAGCGGTCAAACACTTAAGTTTGAAGGGTACAGTGTTAGTGTTACATGGGTGCTGACCTCCGACTAACTAAATTTGGCGATGATATGTGTTAAGTAAACAAATTAATAACCTTAAGTAAAGCTCAAAGCTTGCTCTATCAAGACGCCGTTGCTCGTAAGGCGAGAAATCAATTAATCTTCCAATTTTTACCCCCCCCTTCCCATTTCCATCTTCCAATTTTGACCCCTCCCCCCTTCTCGGAAGAATATCTGCAGCATTTGGAACTTGTGTTGATCAAAAATGCCCAAATAGTTAATCTTTGAAAATTCACTTGTAACTCGAAAACGGCTGCCTGTAGAGCTGAAAATAGACTGACACCCCCCCCCCCCCCGTTTCAAGTAGAAAAGGACACATATGGAATGTTTGCAACTTTGTTCCTCTCTAACTCCCATGCCCTAATTAGAAAAAAATAAATAACCAATTGCAATTTGAAAACCTACCAAAGTGTAAATATACATATGATTCTTTTCTTGTTAATTGTCTATGTTCATGTCAAAGCATGGAAATTTTTGCACGTATGTGTCTCAAAATAATACATGTAGTTTTCACCTGCAGCCGCTATGCTTCCTGCGGATCTTCTTTACACTCAAACTGACAAACATGTTATATTTGATTACACAGTTTACTGCATAGCTTAGACAATGCTGTTCCTTGCTCCACGGCATGCACACTGCGAGGTCTCTAAATCAGGCATTCTATCTTAATTTCATCAATTTGAAAGGCTGTTATCCAAACAGTATCAATAGAAAACATCGAGCGATGGCGAATTTGAATATCCCTCTTCTTGGAAGTCTTTCTTATCCCGAACCACCTGTCTCCACTGGCAACGGAATATGGCATCGTGACCAGGGAAAGATAAAGGCCCTCTCTTTATCTCTTGCCGCAAAATGTCTTTTGCATGCTCAGTGTCTAGTAATCTAACCGACAGATTGTTAGCCAGATATAAATCATGCACGGATAGACCACACCACATACTTGTTTTTGTGGAAGGTGACTCCAGCCTTTTGTGTATTATCTCATGCACTTATCGACCAAAACATACACCAAAACTTAAATTAGTTACACGCAGATAAAAACAGGTATTGCACTTTTTATGTAGCACATGATGATCTATGGATTCTGTGTGCTGGGGCAGCTATAGAAAATTCGATAAATAAAAGCCCATTATCCTGAAGTATATAAACCAGTGGAACCTCTGATGTAAGATATAAGGGGCTGCCAAAAATCTGTCCTTAATTTCCATGTATTCAACAGAACAACCAACTGGAGTATTCGTCCTGAAGTCCCACATCCAACTTCATGTATTCAACGAGACAGCCGATCAAATTCCGTGTATTTAACAGAACAACTGACTGAAGTAGCTGTCCTTAATTCTCAGATCCAGTTCCATGTATTCACGGAACAGCCCACTGGAGTAGCTGTTCTGAACTCCCAGATCTACCAGTCACCAAACCCTTCCATGATACTCCTGGTTATATTACTTTAAATAATACTGTTCGTAATTCCGCCTAATTCGGATCCAGATTAAGATCTTGTGAGTTCTTATTGATAACAGGGTACGGTTTAGTGAACATATTGAATTAATGTGTCAAAACGCTGGTCCATCTAATACTTTAAGTAGAAGTAGGCATGTTACAAATGAACACAAGCTGCTCTAGTTTATGTGCTTTAGTTTGAGCCATTTTAGTCACTGCCGATGTATGTGGCATTTTTGCAGCCAGGTGAACAGCAAGAAAATGGACAAGGTTCAGTTCAAGGCACTGCTTTTTTATCCAACTGATGATTTTAATTCCTTGTATGGTGAATTAAGAGATAAGGGTGATGTTGTTAAGGGTGAAAAGCTAATGTTGTATGTTGAAAGACTGAAGGTCACTGTTGCGTACTGAAGTTTTTAGATTCAACTTATTTAGATTGTACTCAAACGTTTCTCTATTGTTTTATAGAATCCTAATTCAGAAAAACGATCGACGTGTTATGGTCGCCCCCTTAAACCATTAGAGTGATGCGCTTTAACTACAGGTTACTGTGGTAAAAAGTAGTTTTCCAATATCAGGCCGGAATGTTATGGGGCAAATTAGAATTCATATAAAACCTGTATGCGGATGTTGATTCCTTTAAGAAAGGCCTACAGACTTGGCAAGAACCTCTTGTTGTTGTCGAGCATAATCGTGTAGGTACATAGTGCTCTGTATTAATGTTATTGTTGAACTACAACCTGGCGTTAAATAAATTTTATAGTATCTTATCTTAACAGAACAACCGACTGAAGTAGCCGTCCTGAATTCCCAGTTCTCAGATGGTCTTAAGGTAGCTTCGACTATATGACGTGTTATGATGTGTTCTGTAAAGATCTCCCTACGGATGATTTAAAGACAAAGGGACAGCCCAGCTCAATGTAAAACAGTATTCTTCAGAGCAGATTACTTTAAGCACCTGTTTGTGGTTTGTAGAATGGGGAACAGGTGGCTGTATAGAGTAGGATATTAACGTGGAGAAACTTATGAACTTCATTCAGAAATGATTGCTTCGAATGATGTATTGTGAAACTGCTTCTTCAAAGAATACAAGGCTTCGCCTATGAAAAACCTACTACACAGATCAGATCATATGGACAAAGGGGTGCAAAAGATGGGAGCACGGTGGGTCGGCGATAATAACTGTAACTTTGTTTGCCGAGCCATGGATGGAAAGTTCGATTTACGTTAGTGGCAGGTAATACGTCATTCCATTGTACTGGCCAAACTTTAATTATCCATACAGGTCTGCACGAACAGCACATTCGTGAAGTAATTGGACCTTCACGAACTCGGTTCGACCACCATATGGACCACTATGAGCAGCACCGGACCATGGTTCTTTGAGCCAGAGGAACCCCACACGCTGATAGGCTGTATATAACAGACAAACTTATTTGACAGGTGTCCGATGAAGGCGGGTACGATGAGGTTGGCATGTCAAAAGTATACCAATGTTAAATAATTCAATAAAGCTCAAACGTAGGGTATTAGCTCATCACTAAAGCCATCTATTAAATATTGATTAATATAATAAGAAATTGTAAATACTGCCCGTCTGATCCTAGTAGTGTCCATCGGTGTTAAAATAAAAAAAAATGAAATTTGTTAACGGCTCTGCTCTCTTTTTGTTTCAGACTATAAACAACCCCTAAAGCAGCGTTATAATACGAATTAGACTTGATAAGATTCCAGTCGTATTAAAGCGAAGGAATTACATATGAATTGGACCACCCCAAAATTAGAGACACGTTTATGTTTGCCTCATATGACATTTTATATATGTGGCGATATACAAGTCTGCCACTACATGCGTCTATAGGACATACGATTTTGTCATACGATTTTGTCACTATACCGTGCTGCACCCATACAATGTTCCAGCAAATTCTCCAGCGTCGCCAAGCGATTGCAGGATTGTACTGACAACACCGCGGCATATCGTGTTATTATTAAAAGCCTGTATTGCACCTGGGGTCGACAGTTCCATCAGCCCTGGGGGGAAATTGCCACGAGGAACGACACGGTCCTCTGGGATGGGCGATAAATAAGAGACGTCCGCGCGGTAGCGTAATTTGCGTTATAAGGCAACTGAGGGGTTCGGCGACGTCATATTTTGAGGAAATGATCCAGTATTGGATTAGGCTGGTATTTACACGTGTTCTCTAGTTCGGCTACAGCGGAGCCATGGATGTAACACGTGTCACGCTAGAGGGAGCAACCTTCTCAACAGACCCAAATAAAATTAGTACGCCACGTAATTCCATTGCAGCGAGAAGAGCGGTGTACTTCTAATACGATTAACGTTGATGAATTGTGGGTTAGTGTTCTAGCCCCTGAGGACGGGCTGGTCTGTGCTGGAGAAGCGACCTGGCCCTAGCCCTGCCAACAAGGACCAACCCAACCTTCCATCAACCTTCTCTCTATTGCATTACACTCCCTAGCGAGAGCTCTTTCTCGCTCATCTATTCCAACCTTGTCCGGCCTAATTGCTTTACTCTCCCGGCCCCTATCCATCTTTCATAATTAAATATCACACGCCCCGGCACCTCTTCTTGGGCAACTTTTCCTTTGTCGTGAACTGGACGGGACTTTATCTATCTGAGCACCGCAAACGCAGATGTCGCCAATGGGGGTCGGGCATAAATCCCCTGCTGCTGGTGCACGTTTGGACAGGAAGGAACCCCTACGCCCCTGTATGCGTGCGCAGTTGACCGGAAAGACGCTTCCCGACACGCCACGCGCCTTTGATCTTTTGCCGCCTTTCCGCAGACAGGGACAAAAATCTCAAGAGGCTGGCGGCAGGGATTGACTCCTTCAAAAGAGTTTAGTTTCTAAAGGGAAACTTTGGTTTTTGGATGCTTGTTATATCACTTGTAGTCTACTTGTTCCTCTGCTTTCGGTCCAAGGCCTGACCATGATGTCCGCCCAGGACATCCACACGCACTTGAGCTGCTAATGTGGTCATCGGCATTCAATTTGAATATTTTTTTCTCCTCTAACTTTTGATGGACTCCCAAGGCTTGCTAAACGGGCCACCCACATGAAAAGTTTGCTAAAATGTAAAAGAAATCTGAAAAATTTTCAAACCTTTAGAGCTATAAAAGGTGTCTTTTGAAAAGAACTCTGTCAAGCTTAAAGAAACATGGCATGTGAAATATTTGCTAACGTGCAAAATCTGAAATAGGGTGTTTCAATTAGAGCCAAATATTTATTAAAAAGAGTGAAACTGTTGTGCTACAAAGTTTGTGCTGATTCAAATGTCATGTTGGAAATTAAAACTGTATATACTTTGAAAGTTGAAACAGCTGATAATGTGACTATTTATATTGTCAGTATATTATTACTAAAGCTACTACTACTACTACTACTACTACTACTACTACTACTACTGCTGCTGCTGCTGCTGCTGCTACTACTACTGCTGCTACTACTACTACTACTACTACTACTACTACTACTA
>JAAUYG010237774.1_pt1 | contig 10662 bp, 6 predicted proteins | sample 7278091 | NCBI WGS metagenome assembly JAAUYG01 (sample SAMN14350201, study PRJNA611818) | marine sediment metagenome | isolation source: surface marine sediment (0.6m) | place: French Polynesia: Moorea | collected 2018-08
GAGGGTAACCCGATCTAGGCACACATCAATGCTGTATACTGGACACACAGGGAAAAATAACAAATGCAAACCATGTGCCCATAACACAGTCAATTCGTATGATATTAAGCCTTATATTTACAGGGCCGGATCCAGAACATTGCAACAGATGCCAATGCATCTGTCAGATTTCCATGGGGATGCATACATTACTATTTGCATCAGTCAGATTCTAATATTGTTTTTTTATTATTATCGTTAATATCATTAATTGCAAAAGGCTCATCACTTACCATTGCCAGTTAGAACCAAAAGTCACCCACAATCAGACAGCTATTGATTTAATACCGACGGGTCATTGCTGTTGAGCTAGAGCTAACACCTAACACACAATTCCCCGTTGCCTAAAACGGTAGTTCACGGTCAGATAAGCCTTTGTTATAACAAGACAGGCACTGGGCGGCTGCTGAGCCAGGCGATGCATGCCGATGCACACTGGCCACCACAGTAAGAGGTTGATGACAACCAGCACCCAGGATTGGAGAAAAACAGCTTCGTTTGTCCAAAATTTCATGTTTTGATTAAATTCAAATTCTTATAGTCAGTATAATTGCTCATATTTTTGACTTCAATCCAAATTTAACTATTTTCTATTTTTTTACATCACCCGGCCCAGTTTACATATGTGCTACTTTAATTGGCAACGTCTCTATGGGCATCCGAATATCATGTCAAACGAAAGCGTGCTCTGCCGCTGAAACGAAGTCGTAACTGTTATTGAGAAGCGTATCGCACGACTGGCATTTTTATCCGCTGATGTCCAGTTCAGATGCCAAAATGCAAGCATTATCAGCCCTGCAAACTATACCTATACCAAGGCGTGTTTATACTTCAGAGACAACCAACAGCATGATTTCAGTTTATGTTACTTTGGATATAAAACGTCCAGGAACACTTATTAAACGCGCACATAATTATTTCGTATGTATTTATTTATTTGGGCTTTGTCAGTTCCGTTATAATTCCACGTCGTTTTTAAACACAGATAATGTATCTTATATATACCTGTTTCACAGTGCTTTGTTAGAAAAAAAAATCCCGAAACTGGCGGCATGAGGTAAATAACCCTTCCTTATTTTCTCGACCTGTGTTGCGTTTTTCTTTTTCAGTTTGGCATAAGATGGCCTTATTATCGGGGAACTACTGAATCAACCATCACAAACGAACTAAAATGTAAGTTAATTCCCAATTCCCGTGGGGTCTTAGAAGGTGCATATTCTATCTTTGCAAGTTAATTTGTATGATATTGTCTTATAGCTTATCATGCTAAAAAGTGTAATTTGTTTAGTACTACCAATGTGAAGTGTGTGTCATGCTTAGTTCTATGTATTTATTACTCCTATGCCATTCTGGCTTACCAGCCCCGGCTTACCAGAGCCATATGCGAGCGAGCGCACACAAAGCTCTGGCTTCATTTGCCGCAACACCCGTTTATGTGTCATCACCTTCCTTATATGGTACAGGAACAGAACACAACTCAAAAGTAAAACAACCCTTTAGCATCGTCTATATAGAACATTGTGTAAAACGCTCTGAGAAGTGCCCGATTTTTTTCAATGAAAACAGGCGAGTAATTAGGTCTAGATGGCTATTGGTTGAATATATAACCACTTTCACCATCACAGTGACAACAGAGCGAAACAGAGGCATGATTGTTTTAGGTGGCTGACCGAAATTTCTTTTGATTTGCTGACACCAAAACGAGACCAAAACGACTTTGGATGCCACAGCAAGAACAGCTACTTCCATCGTGATTAGTAGCTATGCTTATAGGACAATGTCTAACCTTAACCACAATGGGATCGCCTGCATTCCAGTGCAAACAGAACAGCCTTTTGATCCTACAGTATAAAGGATTTGCACAGTATAATTGCTCAATTAAAAAAGAGATTTAATGTTTTTGTCTGTTTATAAATTAATGCATTGGCATCGTGACTTGTGTGATTGATATGAAAGCCTCCATGCGAGTACTCGATTCTAGCCTTACGTTTCATTTGAAAAGCATGCCAACGGGCTATTGCAGTTCTTTTTTACATTATATATGTCGTATTCTTCCCGTCTGCTCTGGTAGATACTTGTACCTGGGGGCAAACACTTGTTGTATGCAATTATTTTACTGTGGACTGAACAAAGTATATAAAGGGACTTGGTGTGTAAATTTTACTTTGGACCGAGCGAACCATACGTTAGCAACAGATGCATTTGAAAGACTTGTCTCAATATAATATTGTCCTAAATTCACGTTTATATTAGTCGTATATGATACCTTCTCGACACCGATATGAAGTAAAGTCATGCATTGGAAAACTTCAGAATTCCATTTTGTTTTGCGTTTACAGCATACATGTTATCTACCAAACTTTTTGCAAATCGAGAGACCTCATGGAATTTCTAGTCGTAATACGCAACATTACGTTACGATAGATTTTGATTTAGAGTTTTGATTTAGAATCATTATTATCAATATCAAAATTGATTGACACCGTGGTCCCTCTCTTAAGGGCCACTCTCTACAGAGGACACACTTCTAGAAAGGACAGAAATTCACGACAGCAACTACCATAAATGTATGTGTCGTAACGTCTAATAACGTTAACCAAAGGACACCTCTCTAATAAGTACACAATTGTTTGGCAGAAGGGGCGCCCCTATCAGAGGACCACCGTACCTGAAAATTGCACCAATCATAACGCACGTAAGTGAATGCAATTTCAGCTAAACCATAACCTGTCAAAGACAGCAAGTCTATATTGATTGAGAAGAATTAAACCACAATGTTTTATTATTTCATCATAGCAAAGAAAAAAGCAGATAGAAACAAGGATAGTGTCTCCATAAGGAGTTCCACCGTCAGAAGTGGACCGCTGTACCTGAAAATTGCACCAATCGTAACGCACATGAGTGAATACAAATATTCAGCTACTGAGCAGTATACCATAACCTTCCAAAGGTAGCAAGTCTATATTGAGGCACCAAGTGTCGATGATTTTAAGAAGTTGTATAGAATGATATTTAGATGTTCTAACTTATACCAAGTTCATGTATCCTTGTATTCTTACCATAGTTGAATATTGTACTGTTTAACAGGGCGCTTGGGTAGGGAAGCACCTTGTTGCTTACCGGTCTACCCTGCATAAATATGTTCTTAAATAAATAAATAAATAAATAAATAAATAAATAAATAAATAAATAAATAAATAAATAAATAAATAAATAAATAAATAAATATTCATACAGAAAAAAATAGACTCCAAAGTTATTATTTGATCATAGCAAAAGAAAACAGTACATAGAAACAACTCATGGAAAACAAGCATAGAGTGTCCATTGCCATTCCGCTACTTCCGTTATCAGCAGGGTCGTCTTCATCACATTCCATGTAGACAAGTCGGTTTCCGGTCTCCTCAATTTCCGGTGGAAATTGAATAGCTCCGACGGTCGCTTCCCGTAACAGCCACGCCTTCACTTCCTCTGGTGTCAACCTGACGTCAGACAAACTCAGATGGCGCGCTATGACACCGACCACGTGTGGCGCCGCCATCGAAGTACCGGAAGCTTCCGCCGTGTCCAAGGGAGGGATGAAAGTTGACATGATGCCCTCACCCGGTGCGAAAATATCGACACACGACCCCCAGTTGGAAAGGTTGGACATGTGATCTCTGATACCTGTTGCGCCGACAGTTATGACTTCCGGCATCCGACTTGGCGTGTTGTCGCAGGCGTTTCCGTTTTGGTTTCCGGCGGCAACAACCACCACGTGACCACGTGAGACGATGCTCCGTATCTTTGATTCCACAAGTTCCGATATCTCGTTAATCACCAAGGAGAGATTAATAACAGATCCTGTCGCCGTTTCTGTGTCGTTTGTCGCATTCTGTTGTAAAATCCATTCAAGCCCTTCGAGAAGATAATCCACAGTGAACTGACTCTCTGCTACTTTTACGGATACGAGGTTCACATCTTTCGCCACCCCGTACGTCATCGCGCCGATAATGCCAGCGACAAGAGTCCCATGTCCGTAATTATCACCCATCGATTCGCCTAAACCGGAAGCTACGAATCCGCTGCGCGCTCGAGACCCAAACTGTGGATGTTCAGTATAGATACCGCTGTCAACAACGTACACGTCCACGCCAGAGCCAAGAGCCTCAGAGCTGAATGAATACACCGGAAGTTGTTTGCTTTCATCTTCTATTTCCTCTGCCGTTGGAAGACGCTCTCGTTGACTTATTCGACTCAAGCCCCAGTATGTTAGTCCGGTCTTTTGGCGCTGACAAAATGTTTCTGCCAAGTGAACTACCAAGTTCGGTTCGACATATTCTACTTCCGGCCACGTAAGTAGCTCCCGTGGTAGCACGTAACTACGAACCACAAGCAGCCGCAGCTCTCCAAAACAGATTTCGCGCTCTATGTCCAGGCTGTATTGAGCTAAGATACGCTCTTCTACAGATAACATGTCCCCCAGGCCACCCACCAAGTCGTGCTTCAGAGAAATGATGTAACTGCCGAATGATTCCCTGTCCGGTTCCTCTCCGCTACTTGTTGCGACGTTCTGCTTTGATGAATCCGCATCCGTAGCAACGCAGAGGTATGCCAATACCAACAAAATTGACACGAATCCGGAAATCTTCTTGCTGCCGCCCATCGTACCACCTTTCTCACCGAAATTTAAATTTCAATGCCTAGATAAATTATAGCATACCTTTTGGACAGAAGAAATCGTATTTGGGTCAAACGTGGCACCTGAAAGAATTTAAGCACGCTTCTGATCTCTGTGGTCATCGTTGATCTATATTCATTACTCTGTAAAACGAAATCGTTAACCATCAAGGTCCCGTGCGATTCTGAACATGCTGAAGTGGGTACTTAATCTGCAGGGGGGCCAAGAACAATTCGTAAGATGACAGTCCGGGTACTTCTTTATCTCATAAAATTGAAATTAACAAGGCCCTTATCTTGTTCTTTGTCACAAATTAGTATCTCGTTTTCGTCTTATATTCTTGTATCGCCTGGCCTGTGTTCTCATTCTATTTCTTATTCTTGAAAATCTGGGACACTGGGACATGTAAAGCATGTGCGGACGTTTGACTTTTGCTGTTTTATTTTGACTAGTATTACTGCTAATGGTTTTTCGATGATATTAATAAAGAAATGTCGCTAAAGATATTCATGACAGGCGTGCCTTTATATAGGGACACACTTCATTTGTACATAGAATAGTTCATCATGTTGCAGGCCAGTCATAAATGCCGACCCTTGTTTGCGGTAACAAACAGACAGTCATAAACAGTCTAATAAAAAAAGAGTGGACAAATAATGGCACACCTTAGTACAACAGGAAAGACAGACATATATATTGCATGTATTGTGTGCCCATTTGACATGATTAACGGGTGCGTACCTACGGAGCAACAACACAGATGAAGCATTTCATTTACCTTTCCAATTGCCCAAATACCTGACAACAATAAAAAAATCACAAAATGAGTCTATGGAGTGGAAGGGTTAAACTTGGAATTATTTGAAAATCATCACTTAGGTCCTTTCACTCGCAGACATAAGATATACGTGTGTTTGGCTAAGCCATTTGAAGCTGGGGTAGAGTTAATCATTATTCATCTATAGTTGTACAATTTTGCTCCTTCATATAACACCAGTCTAGTCTTACTAAAATTCTACATTTGCACATACCTGTGTAATAATATAAATTAAACCATTCGACGGTCTATATACTGACTCAATTGACAATCGTGATGAATTAATAAAGGCCTGTGTTTGCACACTTTATAGAGGGCTAAACCAGACCATAGTGGGTTTTTTGTTTACTTACTTTCGATTCGTATGGTATAATACATTAATGCTTGTACACTTAGAGAAAAAAATGTTTTTAAGGTTTATAGTTCCAACTTTGCCCACACTTGGTACTTTACAGTGTGTGAGCAGCCTCCACGTGGCGCCCATGGGCATCAGGTCTTGTCGGACATTTTGTTCAGACTTGGCCTGATAGCGAATTGCTCTCACACAGTGCAGTACCTACACTGTAGCGACTTGAATTGATGTTGCAATCATTATCATCTGTTTTGGCACTGTATGACCCTTTTGGTGTTGATGTGCCGTTAAACTGTGATACCACCAGCACAACCAATGCAATCAAGTCACGCCGAAAGCACCTACGTGCATATATTTTCGCATTACAATGACGTAACGTGGAACGGGAAATATGTTCCAAGAACGTTGGAAATGTCGGTTTATACATGCTCAAGTACTTAAATTATCAATCTTCAGAAGTAGTTTCATCTCTAATTTTGCCATCGGTTGTTGCGAATTCCTGAAAGATTATTTAGTCTAAATAAATGCTAAACATTAGCTTCCACTATACCGCAGGAAAATCCATTATGCAGAAAATTTAATGTAGTCAGAAATAAATACTGCATTACCAAATTCAGAATGTATCATATAATAATTCATATTGTGCTTTTGATTCTGGGCTTAATATTCATTTGTATTTGCATTTAAATGCAATGAAGTGTATTTGAAATTACATTTAAATGCTTTTAACTATTCCTGGATTTACATTTGCATTTGCATTTGAAGAGTTACAGGGTATTTGCATTTGAATATAAATGCTTTAGTCTGCATTTGACCTCATGTGTAACTTACACAATGAGCCAATACTATATAAATTTGAGTCAGAAATTAACTCTACTCTCAGACGCCACAGGACATGCTAATCAGATGCTAATATGGGCTACATAAATATTTACAACAGAAAATACCTCAACATCAAATGTGAAAGGACAGTAAAAGTAGTAGCGAAGGTTAGCAATCACTTGACTTTAAACCATCAAAGATTCTCATATGATACGTCATTGAATTTGTTTCCAATTGTAACTTTAAAGTGTTGGCTACACGCTGATTGTGTTTGCGAATACGTTTAAGTACTTTTTAAAAGTAGAAAGTTTGGTGTTTAGAACGGATTTCAAAGAAATGACATATCTGTTACAGTTTTAAAAAAGAAAACTGCCAAAGGGATTAAAATAATATAAATCATCCACAGAGCAATTTTACAGTCACCAGCAAACCTTTACAATCCGACTTCCGTTAGATGTGTAAGTACAGCTTTGTTAGTTTCATCACAAGTGAATTAAGCAAACTGCAAACCAAATGCATCAGTACTGAGAAGTAATAGGCAACTTTATGCAAGTTATATCTGTGTGCATAAGGTCGGAATTAATCTCTGAAAGTTTTGTGGATGTGAATTATCCAATGCTCCGCCAGGCACGATAGTGCATTTTCTCCAGTTTGTGATGTTGTAAAATTCACTGCGTTCATGAAACAACAAGATAAGGTAAATGAATCGTGCAGCTCTGACAATCATGTACGGCAGACGGTCATGTACGCTCTGACATTGGCGACAGTTGGTGTCGCTATTTTAAGACAGTTAAACCTATCAATATATCAACCTTTTTCATTTTATTATGAAGTAATGTAATAGAGGTTGTGATTAATTAATCCGAGCGAACAAAATTTTGCAATTGTGCCAGCCATACCAAAACATTTATTTGTGTGTGTGAATTCGCTGAATGATCAAACTTCAAAATAATTGGATTGAAAGAACTTCCGTTTTCTCGGCAGGGATTAGTAAAGGTTTATTTCGGAAATGTTATTGTATCAGTACAAACGTTCAAAGCAGCGATAGTAGTGGGGGCGGAGTTGATCTCCCTATACCACGTACACTTCACCAAAAAGTTAAGGATATTAAGTATCCTTGACTTTTTGTGTAGTCCATATATGCTATGCGTGCACGTATAGCATATATCGCCTACACAAAAAAGTTAACGATATTTAATATCCTTAACTATTTTGTGTAGTGTACATGTATAGGTATGCTGTGTATAATGTATCGGTAAAATTAGTAAATGCTTAGCGTATGAGAGTGGCTGCTTATGTCACATATGAATGCGATAATAACTCAATGCCACTGTCGCTTTTCATTTAGGCCCTCGCCATGACAAGAGCAATATTGCCAAAAGTCAATCAGAGACAATAATGCAAGGTCAAATCTAATGGTTCTGTTGATTCTTCATGGTCGTCTTTAACAGTAACATATGTCCTAGCACAGACCTTAACGGCTATTTAACCCTATATTACATAACCCTCTAACCCTATAGACAGACATTCATAAAAATTTAAATTTTGAAAATGTTAAATGTCCAAATCACTTCTTTTCATGGGACCACTGAGGCGAAAAGACAGGGGAGGCTTGAAGTATTCTGGAAGCGGTTTGCAGTAGTAGAGTGTGAAGTTTTCACTCCAATGTGATGGTTTAGTGTTAAGCAAAGTTACAAATAGTCTGCAAAAAAGCCAAAACTGAAATTGTGAAAAACGTAGAACATGATTGGGGCAAAATGATTAATGGAAAGCTAATGTAGGTTTTCACAAAAAACTTGGCTTTAATAGATTAGATTGACGGTTTCCACGAAACGTTTTAGAGAACACGCTGGCAATGTGGACGAAAAATAGGACTCTCTGTTGACAAAGTCAAGCAGAGTTAATTATCAACCGAAACGTTTGGGTCTTCATTTGAGTAACAAGGTGCATGAGCTGAGCAAATGGACTGAGCAACCATGTGCACCCAATCACAAGTTAAGGCCTGTAGTACTTTCCAAGATCATTATTTATTCTTAAGACCAGACGTAGTATTTTGTCCAGAACAGTCTCGCTCGCCTGCATGAGGAGTTGTTTCGTGGACTATACATTTGAGCAGCGTTATGTTGGTTGTGTATCAGACATATTTGTCTGCAGTTAGTGCGTGTTCAGGTGTTTGACATTGTGATTTAGTCGCTTAGGAGCTTCGCACATGGGATCAAAATATACCATGATGGGGCTGTTGAATTGGCTGATTTCTGTGCTAGTTGTGGGATATGCTTTAAATGTTGTAGCGGAGAAGGTAAGACCTATACAGTTGAATAGCCATCAGGTTTGCACATAATAAATTTGTTATATTTCAAGAATTACCAAGGTGGTACAAATTGAACGATACCATGAAAGAAATTGCGATTTTATCTTCTTACTAACCCACTTGCGTTAATTTAATTCTTACTTGCTTTAAGCTTAAGTGTCCATACAAATATTTATCGTCAAATTAACCGGGGCTCTTGCTTCTGGCTTCGAAGCTAAATGATTTATCAATTGAGTAGTCTATATGTGTGTACCCTCCTCTAAAAAGAAGGTAAATACTCAGTATTTTGATTGAAAAATAGGAGTAGGTAACGTCAATTATTCGGAAATAAATTGTATACCTTTTTCAGAGTCCCGTTACTCCCTGTGGAAATTACAAAGCAGATATTGTGGTTGTTCTGGATGGCTCGAAACATATGGGAGAGAAGGATTTTGAGGTAAAATGCGGTTGCTCGTATACTATCCCTCATCTGTCGTTTCTTGTACGATGTTCATATGTATTTAGAAACGCATTTGAACATAAATCATGTAAATAACTATTTCTTTATAACTAGTAACTATTAATGACAACTAAATAACTATTAAGTGCTTGTTAGTTATAACTGTATAATTAGCTAGTTATAACTGAGTAATTATCTAATTATTATTCAATGCTATTTATTTATAACTAAGTAATTATTTAGTTATTACTACTAATTTATAACTAAATATTATTTAGTTATAACCGTGATAAAATAAGCGGTGATGTCTTACAATTGAGTGTTGCATGGATAAGGATGTTATGGACGAAGACAACCTTTTCATTTCTAGATGATGATCAAGAAGATGATACACGTGTTTACGATGGTCCACGTCTCCGATGAAGCCTTCAGGGTGGGTGTAATACAATTTAGCAATAAAGCATACTCAGAGGTGAAGCTGGGAGATACTCATAATCTCCGGGAGTTGGTGTCAAGGTTGCTTAAGATCCGATTCAGAAATGAGAACAACAGTGTTCCTGCAGCCATTGAAGCCGGCATAGAAATGATCCTAACTCGGTAGGTCGAATGTTTTTTCAAAATGTGTCCACAGTTCGGTAAGGATATTAAGTGGGATGGTAAGTGCGGACTTTTTCGGGGTTTAAAGTCGTACGTTTGTTTGGGGTTTAAGATAAAGAAAGGTATACCTAGCGCCATTAAAAACGCAACACATACACATTTATATATATATTTCTTCGGTATATGTGACCATGAAGTGCAATTGTTGTGTGAGTTTTCTACAGTCATTAACACTTCTATTGCCGTTTTTCACTGGGAATTTCGCGCTAACTGAAAAGTATCCAGACGGCATCGGACCGGTGGGGGAGGGTATCCAAGGATCACCTAATGCTGTGCGCCCATTCACGCCTTACAGCCTTGCTGCGCTTCGCTGTGGAAACCATATGCGGTCAGTACACTGAAACACGGTGGTCCATAGGCCAGGGTACCATGGTTTTCCGGAAAATTCTTTAACGAAAACGAACTGACACACAAGATGCACTTTATTCTGCTGCGCCTACGAGCGTATGGTGATCCATGGTCCGAATATGCCGAGGTGTTTGTCTGGTGGTGACACGTGGTTATCCCGGATATGGTCGGTCACCGGTGTATTCTGTTTCCATATACCCTTTCTACAGGCGATATA
>JAAUYG010148653.1_pt1 | contig 10661 bp, 8 predicted proteins | sample 7278091 | NCBI WGS metagenome assembly JAAUYG01 (sample SAMN14350201, study PRJNA611818) | marine sediment metagenome | isolation source: surface marine sediment (0.6m) | place: French Polynesia: Moorea | collected 2018-08
CCAGCCTCCCGTGACGCTCCATGCCTCCTCAATCTCGTTTGCCATGTTAGTCAACTTTCCATATTCAATCAAGGTGTCACTACAACTAATTGGATTTTAATCAAATTGAAAGGTATTTTCCTTGATTAGATCACTCCCACGGGACTGGGGCTGAAACGGCGGCACGGCTTGTACTTTCCCTTGCGCGGAGGGTCGGAGCCAACATTGCCACTTCATTGCTGCCCAACAAAGTGCCATTGCGTGATTTTCAACATTACACTCATAAAAAGAGTGTGTTGCCAGCAGTAGTCACACCTGGGAGTTTTTGTTACCCCTTATGTAAAATTAAAGGTAACTGTATTTTTATTTAATGCTAGGTTGAATTATTTGTGTTCGTGCAACACTCGACATTAATTTTAGATTTGTCATAATTAGCAGTTGCAATAAAAGTGGACACTTGCACGGTTCAGAACAAAGTGGCCACGTTTCCCACCTAAATGGCTGATTTTATGTTTTCCGTTGGCTCAAACACAGGCCAAACGGCCCAGGTTGACAACTGCTTGGGTTTCCGACAAAAGTGTTGTCTCCTAAAATGATGGCCGAACAATCTACTTTCGCCCACAATGCGCACGTCCACTTTCGCGATCTTCTGATTCGTTGTGCAAAGCCCAGTTTTGGAGGCACGTCAAAAAAATCAGCCCATTTGAAAAATTATACACGTGGATGCAAACTAACTTTGGTCATGCATAGACACGACATGTTTGGCATGTAAGTATGTATGTCGTGAAGCTGGAACAACAAGCAAACGAAAACGTTCTGCACTTTGTGAAGCAAAAAAAAGGAGGACACAAAAACATTTGTTGCTGGAAAGAGCCACATATCGGCAGCACCTGGCAGTGGATGCTTCAACAGGCGGAATTGAGCCTGGTGTGTGAATACAGCATTCATGACAACAAGGCACTGCTTCCACACATGGAATTTTTCCGTTAATCACAGAACGACATCTGCTGTTTTTGGTTTCTCATCACAGGCTTGTCAAAACTTTCAGGTGGATTGTTTGGCATTTGTGTACAATGAAAGGAAGCCATTGTCCCCCACCCCAGAAGTTCTTCTTTCTTTCGAGAAGCCAATTTTTAAGAAACTAAAGAAACACAAAAAGATTGCTGTGGTTTTTTCTTGTATATACAAGATGAACAAAGGGACCTTGCAAATGCAACATTTGTCGAAAATGTGCAAAAATGGTGTTTTGCTTGAGAGCAAGACTGCTGCTCCCTTTGGTGAAGGAAAATCAATGATCAAAATCCTGGATCGGCTCCTTTTCCGATCTGCTGGCACGCATGGAAGGATCCATGAAAGGATCAAAAATTGTTATCACTGCTCGTCGCAAAACTCAAGAAACCGTGGGAGTGAATCAAAAGCCCTGCTTGCAATAGCTCAGTCGCAAAATCTACAACGGAGACGTTCCCACAGGAAAAAATGGAGTTTCCTCCATAAATATCTGAACAGTCACTGACACAAGAAAAAGAAAATAATCAAATATCATGGCCTAATCAAGAAGATGAAAATCTCGCATCTCTGACCCACCAACCCTGTAAACGGAGCATCAAATATTCATGTTTCTAAATGGACCTGCTGAAATCTATGATCATTCACTTGACGTCCATTCCGGCCAGAGTGGAGGACCATCTGTTGCCAGCTCCTAAGGCTTTTCAGCAAATCTTGTTATGCCCCACTTTAGTGTATCAAGGCTTGCTTCAACAACACACGGCAAATCTGTTTAGCTGAGTCATGTCGGCAAGAGATTTTGAATCTTTTACTTCAGCGCATCGCAGAAAATTGCGACATGAACAAATGCGTCTCATCTGTACGAGCTCTCCATTGGCCGAAAAGAAAGTCAGGAAATATTGTTCAATTTTTCTTGTCCTTTGCAACCATATCAAGAAGGAACCTCGTCTGAGAGAGACGAAATTCTTTCCGAGGCGATAGTGATGTTCTCGAAGAAAAGGTGGCTGATCGTTGAAAGTTGAAACGTTTCGTGAGGGCACACTATCTTTCAGGCATTGTGACACAACGTACGACGCAAACAAGCAGTTTCACGCCAAACCGTCAAGCTGTGTTTGCAACATCGCAACTGCAAGGCCCGTCATTTCCAGGTGCAGCCAGAACCGTTCCAATTACGGTTTCAATGCGCCATCGTGACATTTGATGATGCAGCCTCAGATGAAGAACTTTGTTGCTTCGCTTTTCTATGCAGCGCACAGATAGACCAGCGAACTGGGCGAGTTTGATTTCCCAGGAGAATGCTTTCACAACATCGCATAACATCGACAAATGTCGTGATGAAGCCTCAGTATTCGACACGATAGATCTGGACTTCAGAACAGTAAATGACTTCACTCATGAAATGTCAAATATTCCACCCATTGCCCATTACAAATGCATTTCACGGTTCCCGCACGACAAAACTTTCTTGAACGAGTTGACGTTGGAATTGTATTTTCACACCACCAGAGAAGAACGCAATGAATGCAACAGCAAAACTGCACATTTTATGTCGTGGACCACGCACGCAATTTATTGTTTTTTACCACGAGTTTCTCTGAAAAGTACTTTTTTACATCAGCTTTTGTTGCAAACCATTTATTGACCGCGTTGGTTAAGAATGGGTGAATTAGGTGTGAGTGAGCTGCTTGGTTTCCCCTTCGTGATTGGGTTGCACAATGCCATCTTGGAATTCTCATAATTGGGAGACAAAGATGTCTCATTGCAAGGAAACGGGGAAGTTATGTCTTCGTTGAAGCTGGGAGAAACCGAAGCCGGAGAGAGCGAACTGCTCGAGGTTCCAGGAGAAGCAGCACCAGAAGCTGTGGTCGCGCTGGACGATGAACTCATCATCGACGATGCTGGCGTCAGAGCGTCAGGGAGGATGATTCCGTGTTGGGTTTCCGCATGCCGTCTCAGGTCCACCTTCCTCTGGAAGGCTCGGCTGCATTGCTGACAGGCAAATGGTTTGAAGCCAGAGTGCTTCCTGCTGTGGGTGATCAGGTTGGAGGATTGGGAGAACGCCTTGCCACATTCTCTGCACACATATGGCTTCTCTCCTGAAACAACAAAGAAAGAAAGCAACTGATAAAGTTACAGTTGTCTGAATCAGTTGCAGAGACGCCTTTTCCTTCGTGAGTGTTAAGAAGTAGAATGTGCAGAGAGTGAAAGAAACGAAAACAGACAAATCATCCTTCAGTCTGTGGTGAAAAAAATTCTGCCAAAGGGGAGGAAAAAATGATGCGCTTTTTTTTTGGTCTCAGCAAAACAGCCAGGGGGGTGGCATCCGACTGGAGTTAATTTCTATCATCGGCGACGTTGTAATCAATGCTACTCGCTTTGTCAGTGGAGAAAGCCAAACCCACATCGTCATTAAAAACGAAGTGGAGTGGCACGTGCGGAATTCTGCCGCACAAAGCAGCACCTTGTTACGAGCAATTGACATTCTATCTGCGCGATGTTGTTGAAGCAAATAACGCTGGTGGTAATCACCCCTCATCGCACACAAAAAATCAGGTGCCACATGCAGGTAGCCGCAGTCCCTCTCTTCATAATCAAGAATTAAAACACAAATCACTGTCATTTAACTTGATGATATGACAAAGGAGCATTGGGAAGACTCGTTTAGAGTCGTTAAGTTGGAAGTTGACAGGAAATAGACCTTATCAGGGTCCATTATTAAAGTGCTTGATTCCCGAAACTGCCTGCTTCGCGACCAGTAGCACAAATGACATAAAATTGTCAACTTCGGTAATTTCCCTTTTAAGATGGTCATCAAGATATTAAACTATGGACCACTTTGACACCTCATTTCCCGTGGAAGCATCAACGTTTCCAGCGGGCAAACTCAACAGAATCTGAACCGAAAGCGAAATCACACTGCCTTCGGAATCAGTAAAATGGTCAATTTCAAGCACTCAATGACACAGGACAGAAAATGCAATTCTCACCTGTGTGGATGTAAGTGTGTTTCTTCATGTCAGACTTCTGGTGGAATCTCTTACCACAGTACTGGCAGGGGAAAGGTCTGGTATCACTGTGGATGAGTAGATGGGTGGACAAGGTGGAAGACCTTTTGAAGCTTTTGCCACACTGTTTACAGGTGAAACTCTTCTCCTGGGAGTGGATAGCTATGTGTTGATTTAGACTGATGGAATGACCAAAAGTCTTGGAACAAATACTGCAAGCATAGGGTCTGTCTCCACTGTGTGACCTTCGCACGTGTACCTCCAAGCCGTGTGGGGTACTGAATGGTTTGTCGCACTTTGTACACTGGAAGGTGTTTGGTTCTTCACGTGCAATGGTCTTCTCCACCGTGGTTTGTGGAACTGACGCTGACCAGTGTCCATCAAACTCTGCATCCTGCGTTTCTGTCGGGGTGTCAGATTCACCCGTTTTCAGCTTGTTTTGCTGCTGAACCATCAGGACTCGATAGACATCGGTGCAGCTCAACTTGCCGTCCCAGAAGTCAACCAATTCCTTCAAACGCGCACTGAGATCTGGAAAAATCGAAGATCACAGGATTGATTTACCCACGAGGTTGTCAGCATTGGAGGCGACTGGAGTGGCGGTGAGTCAATGCAAGGAAACAACCTGCGGGTTGGAGGCTGTGAGAACCCATATGAAAGCATAAATGGAATTTTGAATTGATGAATACAGCCCCATCGACCTGACAATTGTGTCTTTTTGAAAACAAAATTATGAAACAGACAACCGCATGAAAGGCCCCTATCTCGGGCTCCCGTTTCATCCCAAAAAAGTGATGCACAACAGCCAAAGTAACCAGGGACCACTCGAAGGCGAGTGTCTCCTCAAACTTTGGGCATTTCTACTGTCAAATCATTACTTTTTTGGGAGATTCAGAGAAGCCCAAAGTGACAAAATCTAACCAATGCACCGTGTCTGCAGCTACAATTATAACAATATCTGATCGTGTGCATTGAAACATGAAAGGCCCACACACCTGGATTTATCTTCTCTTTTTCAAAAAGAAAAGTAAAGTGATATTGTACGCTATGATTTCAGGTGGCATGTGCAGTAAATTATGTTGGAATTATCAAACTGTATGATTTTGTGCGATAGGACTCATGCTCTATGATTGATAAAGTTTCTGCTTGATGACCGATAGCCAGAAAGCAACAAAATTCACTTGCAGCTTTTCATCCTTCATGCAGATGTCATTTCAAAATGACACTTGTGTTCAGTGCTGGAACAAAAGGAGCCAAAAAAGTTTCACACCGTTCAAATATTACGGGGTCGAGCACAAATGAAAACCTTTTCTGCTCAGGTCGGCAACATCTAGAAGTTACAGAACACATTTCTTTGCTTCAAAATGAATCCTGCCCATTCGTGTGTTTTGTGTTCACGCTGCTCCAAACCCCAATCTCCCCGGGTTGCACTCTTACACTGTTTGGCTGCATCCAGTTCACCAAACCAAACTTGAAGCAATCAAGACCCAAGCTGCAAAAATCAAACCCATCTAATACGTTTTGTTGTCCAGGTTGTTTGTGGTCATTGGTTTCACCTTACGAGATTCTCACATCATGGTGGGGACAATTCTGTGGCAGCAGAAAACCCAAATCAGAGCCATGGAAATGTGCCTCTTATTGCATGATGACTCTCAAAGCCTTATCAAAATAGAATTTTCCTGTTTGACATACACAGCATTGTGGTGGCACCATTTAGATACGGCTGCATTCTGATGCAGAAAGGCAATCATCTGCACGACTGCCTTAATGAATAATGCCCATCATATTTCTCATCATTCAAGACAAGAGACTGGAGACATCTGTTTCTAAATACGTTGTCAGTCTCCAATGAAGTTTAGCAAAGCAGAACGTTCAACGTGTACGACAACAAAAGCGCATCTAATGCCTTGTGCCCTGGCCATCATGCACGACTGAGCGTTCCAAAGCGACGATACCCTTTCAAATAAAGTTTACAAAGACACCCAGAATAGAGTAATCTGAGAAGGCATTCTGGCAAAACTGACCAGTATTTTCCTTTGCCTCAGCAGGAATCTATTAAAATTTTAATCAAAGTGACCAGGGCAAAGACTGCTTTGTTAATGAAAAGCAGGCACAGGCGGAACTTTCGGAGATGAGTTCATGCAAGATCAAAAATGTGTCTTTGGTAAGATGTATATATCGCTTGCACACCAAAAACATCAAAAACTTCAAATGCAGAGTGTCTCACCGTCTGGGTATTTCTTTTCTGGTTCCTTTCCTCGCTCACCCGAGTCCAAAGCATTCTCTGTCAGGGCGAAGTCTCTTGTCTTGAGAATGTCCATGCAGCTCGGGTTTACTGTCAACTCTTCAGTTGAACCTGCAAAGACACCACACAAAACGCCATTGAAGTCAAATCAAATACATTTTTGCGAGTACACTTCCGATTAAATTTCACACACATTCACCTTTTGCGCGAGTGCAAGATCTTGGCCATGTGTAGATTTGGCCTTTTTCATTTGTTCCTAAGTCCGATTTTTGCCTCCCTTATTATTTTTCCCCGATAGTGACAAAAGCCGACTCTTTTCTGGAGGTGGTTAGGTTCGACATGGAACCAAACAAGTGTTCTTTTTTCCTTCACACTTTAACAGCTTTCATATCTGAGGTTTTAAATTTGTAGAGGAGACACAAGACAGGACCAATTTCTTGCAGGTGAAAATTGTCATGAACCTTTTATAGACCATTCAACAAAGCAGTTGTCACCGTTTTGATTAATAATACCATTTTTGAGATGAAGTGAGCAGCGAGGTCATTCTTAAGCTTCTTTCTGGAGTTGGGTTTCATGTTCATTTGTACTGTAACCATTCATGGTCTTCTGCGTGGCCAGTGACTTATTTCACCTTTGTAACCCCCCTGATCAAATTACCAACCCCATCTTAAAAAAAGAATGTGTTATTGAATTAAAGGTCTCCATGAAAGCGACCGAGCTAAAAAAGAAATCTCATCTCCATCTCATAAGCACAAAGGTAATCAGAAAACCATGAAATATAGATGATGCTCCACAGTGCTGTGATTTTAACACATGCTTATCAGAGGTACGTTTCATAAGTACACACGAATAGGACCATTAATATCGCTCCAAGGAGTCTATTATCTGGCTCTTTTGTTACATTTAGTCCATTCTTGTACTCAGTGTGAAATATACCCGCAGCATATTTCTGTTTTTTGATAAAAGAGTCGTAGCAGATTGAAACTTTCACAACGAAACAGCCTGGCACACAAAGAAAGGTTAAATCTGTGGAACAAAATCAGACTCCGAATTTTTTCCGCTGAAGACGTGACCACAAACGGTTCAAAGGATGAAACACGACCGTCCTAAAAGACCAGGGAAATACGAGGCGAATATTTGACACACAGACTGAACGCCAAAACTATCCTCACCGAGAGTGACAGAGAGAGGCAAATCTCTCCCACTCTGAAACGCACTTTGGACACGAAGAATTTAATCAGGGTGTCTTCGTTTTCCTTTACCAGAACACCGTATGGTACATTACCAAAGTTTGACAACGTGCTCCCAACGGATATTTCTCATGCCACCATTTCACCCAAAATTGAAAGAACACAAAGAAGGAGCCAAGTAACATCTTGCACAAGCAACGCTTTCAAGTCGTCTGTATTTTATTCATTTTCAAAAGTTATGTCTTCAGGCAAAGTTGAAATGTAACAAAAATAAATCACGAGATTTAAATTTTTAGTCTCTGTACAAAAAGGCTCAAAATCTGTGACAGGGTTTTCTTTGATTGCTGACCCCTTGGCAACAGCTGGTGCATTCTGTAGTTCAAGATACAAGAACAGTTAGCATCACCAATTTCCTTCAATGCAACGTGCCCCGTGGTTTCTTCAAAGAGATTGGGAAAACCTGTTGCCATCCCCAAAAAGGTTAAAACTACACAAATTACTAATCTATGCAAGAGATAAAGCATTTAAGCGCTTCAGTGCCACATGAAATTTTTTACAATGAGCAAAGCCATGATACCGTTGCTGCGTCTGTATTCCAAGCCAGATCTGATGTGGGCGCATTTTGTTCACCAATAATTAAATGTGAACTATGAAGAGATTAGACTGTTTTCCACACATGGAAATGGAGACAACCTCCTTATTGCTGGTAACATATGGTTCACAATGAATAGGTTCGCTTGCTACAGATGAACCTGTTTGTCATTGAGACATCTGAAAGGAGCATTCTGTCAACCTCGCGTACACAGAGCGCGAAAGCACAGAAAATGGGTTCTGCTGGGGATTTTGGCCTTCAGAAATTAGATCTGACTAAGAAAAGGCGGATTTTTAGCTGTAATTTTTAACTGTTATATTTCTGCCACTCTTTATTCGACTTGCATTGCAACATTTGATGCCCGAGGACCATCGTGATATCATTTTGTGGTGACCTTCGCATGCTCTATACCGTTATTACCATTAGCACAATTGCAAATCTTGTTATCTCTTTTCAGAATTGAGGACCACCTCAATGATTGCTGCAAATTAGAATGAAAATTACACACTGATCGCCTTTCATGATTTGTGTTTTCCCTTTCAAGATTATAAATTGTTGGCATGTGTTGGCATTGTTGTCATTTGGGAACACGGAATCTCAAATCTAATCACATTAAAACTGCTGGTTGAAAATTCCCAAATGGTTCAATCGTATGAAGTCATGCTAATCCACAAAGCCCACAACACCAGAGAAAAGCAATCAAAATGTCTGTAAATTAAATTTGAGTGGAGTGACCCACCTTTATTGTGAGCTGCCCAATCTGTTCCGTTGTATCCGGTGTTGCGGTGAGACTGCTGGGCTCGTTCGTTTTCTTCCATTGGCGTCTCAGGTTTTCTGGCGCAGTTCAGAAGTCGTGAAGCAACAGGCACTTGTTGAGTCGCAGGTCCCGCCGAGCATGGGACGTCATGGAGAGATGATACAAAATGACAACTTCTGTAACTTCTGAAAGTCTTCCTGCTTTTCAGGAGAAATGATCGCGGCATGTTGAAAATAAATGCAACAAAAATCACTGCCGAGCACTGCTTGCAAATCTCAACAACTGCTTTGATCGTCTAGATCAGATTCAACAAATCTGGACGTCTCTTGTCTGCCTTCCAGACCCAAATGGCGAGCACAGTGGCAGCTCAGTCGTGCAGGCAGTTTTTCTGGCTGAGGAGGATGACGATGACTGATGCTTTACTGCCCGACGTCGCGGTTGTGGTGTTTGGGAGATGCGTGCAGCTAACCAACTGCTGCAGCCAGCCACTCAAGCATGCAGTCCCTGTCAATGCAATCATGAACCAACTGGTGCCATAAAGAATCAAACTCCGACAATGAAACTGTGGAGAATGAATTGTCTGGATCTGTTTTCAACAGCCGCTGTTCTCTCGGTGTCTTTGTGCACACCTTACACTGAGCCACTGAGCAAGGCCTGGGGACACATGTGTGGAACAAACACTTGTATCTCACGCCAATTTCAGCACGAGTTTGGTGTATCTGCACCACGGCTCCAGCAGGTGCCGCCATGTCAACTCGGGCCACGTTTTTCTTCACAAAATCCTTTCCCGAGTTCCTCAGGTTTTTCGTCCTCAAGATTGCTCCTCAAATTCAATCAAGTGTGGAGTTCGTTTATCTATCTCAGAAAGCTTAATGCCACAGGAATCTGGATTTTTTTCAGAAAACATCCAATTTTCATTCAGGATCACTGAAGCATTTTGTTGGGATTCAACACTTCCACTGGGGGAGGGGAAAGGACACCTTTTTTTTCAACCGAGAGTCCAATTCCTTCAGAAACACTTCGAAATGACCTCTTACGATTTCCACGAGTGCATGAGCAGCACCTTTGACAATCTTCGTGCAAAAATCTTTTTTGTTTTTTTTCGGTGCCAGTTCCAACTGTGGTTCACAATGATCCATCAGTTCCCGTGACCAAGAACACCTGGACAAATGGAACTGCCGCCGGATGGAACTCCACAAAAGGAACAGATACCTTTTACCATTCTCGAAAGCATCTGTTGGGCAATGCAGTGCGGCGAAAGTCTATTCTTGCACCAGCAACTACATGTGTCTGTTCCATCATGCATTGGGTTGGGAATATATATATATATTTCTAAAGCTGACACAAGTCTTCGTTCGCAGTTGTTTCCCATGTCTTTGCAGTTGAAACCAGAGGTGCTCACATTCTGTTCGAGTTAAATATGATTCTAAAATTGGAACAAATAGAAAAATTACACTATCACTTCGTTTGAAATCATGGTTTCAAGAGATCAAAATTATTGAGCCACATAGGAAAAGACAAACTCATTTTGCTGACGCCAAAATGGTCAAAATTACGAGAAAATCACTAAATAAATGACAATCATGGTGCCAGAACCGGCGAATGATGAAAAGATATTTGCTGAACAATAAATTTTGTAAGCATTTAGCATAGATTGTCTACATAAGGGAGCTAGAAATAACGCCGTCACATATTTCAATCTAAAGCTGAGTGCGCTTTGATATGTATGTAATTACAACTACAATCAGTATCATAAATCCACATACTCCCCCCCCCCCACCAAAAACTACACGGCAATTATGGGGGGGGGATAAACCACAAGTCAGCGGGGGGGCCTCGGTCTGCCAAAGGGGCGGGGGGTGTGGGGCCACAGGGGTGCGGCGTGGGC
>JAAUYG010294893.1_pt1 | contig 10661 bp, 11 predicted proteins | sample 7278091 | NCBI WGS metagenome assembly JAAUYG01 (sample SAMN14350201, study PRJNA611818) | marine sediment metagenome | isolation source: surface marine sediment (0.6m) | place: French Polynesia: Moorea | collected 2018-08
GGCGAGAGACGCTATGAAGCAGCTCGAGCGAAGCGAGAGGTGCTTCATAGCGGCTCGAGCAATAGCCGGGAATGAGCTGTTTGGGAACAGATAGCGAGTACAATTATGTGTTCCACCTGTTCTCAAGCAACTCATCCCTTGCTGAAGGATATCAGAAAAACCCATTACCCCATGGTATGTATGAGGCAAATAGTACAGTACACTGTGTACACAAAAGTTGTCCATCAGAGCCTGCATAAGACTGAGCACAAAAAATTACATGGGCAGTCTCAGAAATAAGTGTTATATATGCAAAGGGATCTATCCATAAACTTATGATTTTAATGTATTGTGTGGACCACTCGTGAGTCTGATGTGATTTTAATTCTGCTATCCATTTCAATAAGGATTTACGTTTTGTATTTGTCTCACCTGTATCCACCTACATTAAAGGTATTTCGCAGGGTAGAGGTTGCTATAATAAAGTAAGCTAAACATGAGACACGGGTAGCTTCTGTAGCTTTAGGTAATGCCAAATCAGGTATATACGTGTATATTTATAATTTTTGTCCACTAATCTTCTTCTGTATATTTGTACCTTCACAATGATACATACGTTTCAATAGAAAAATATACACACGCAATTTGCACATTTAGTCAGTCCAGAAAAAAAACTCGTTTTGCTTGCTGATTTTGCAGCCAAAGCGTTCCCCATGCGATATGTATGCATAAGGTGTTGGGCTTATTAATATGATATCAATTAAGCAGAAGAGTAAAACTCCCAGAAACTTCTGTATTGCCATGAGAATGAAATCGTGGTAATACAGGTTTTGTGTCTGAGTTAATTGTATAGATATACATATAAGCATTTCTTACCATGACAGGTTCCTTCAGTTGGGTTGAAGGCATATCCAGCATTGCAGCCAGTTGATTGGCAGAATGTGCTACCATTTGTGAATTCACACCTGATGCAGTTGTTGGGACAAGCTGAAATAATAAAATAAGCCATAGAAGCTGAATCCAGTAAACGCAAACGGTTACTTGTCACCCAACTCTTAATTCTGACCATCAGAGACATTTTGAATTGCTCATCGATTTATGTTGGAAGATATATGGTGGCCAACGCACCATCACATGGTTCATTATTTGTCATTCAGGCAAACTGGGCAGCACATTGTGTATACAAAAGTTGCCCACATAAAGTTAGCATAAGACTAGGTACAATTACCTGCCCCATCTAAGAAAGATGTGTCTTATACACAAAAGAATTTAGCTGTAAACTTATGAATTTAATGTATTTTGTGAAAACTTCTTGATTCTGAGGTGGCTTTAATTCTTTTGTCCATTTTAATATAGTTAATATGCATAAGGTTGAAGTAAATGTCTATAATTCTAAACTGGCTGTATTCCTCTGATAGTCTTAACGTTCCACTGTATCCATATCGAGTTATTGAGTTTACTGTTGGACAAATTTGCTTGTAACTTAGCCAGCAAATTGCAACACATCGGGGGCATATTGTTGTATATTTAAGATCTCCCAGTATATGTGCATTAATGTTTTGATATTGGTGGTGATGAAGAAAATGGGAACATTGGGTCCTTATTTCAGCAAATGCTTGCATTAATGTCTCCTACCTGTAACAGATGTTTACATTGAAACAAGACATTTACATAAGTGCATCGTTGGTTTAGTAGCACACCAACAACTTTGATACTAGTAATCATAGATACGAGGTGTTTACTGTTTGTGTTTTCATCTCCTGTATCCACCTGCATTAAAGGTATTGCACAAGAGAGAGGTTGGTTTGTCTAAAATATGCTAAACATGAAACGTGTAACTTTTGAACTAGAGACTTTCATGATATGTTAGGTAGTGCAAAGTCGGGTAGATACCGGTATGTCTATTTTTCAAAATACTTGTCAACTGATGTTCTTCTAAATATTTTGTTTACTTTCACAGTGCTGCATATTTTTCAATATAAAAATATACAGATACAACTTGCACAACAATCAGTCTAAAGTCAAACACATAAATTTTCTTCTTGAAATTCAGCCAAAAGTGTGATCTATGTGATATTTATGTATAAGCCTTTTAGTTTATTCATATGGCATAAACTAAACAGAAGAAAAAAAAATCAAGAGTCATAACCATTGCCATGCGAATAAAACTGTGGTAGCACTCCATCAGGATTTTGTTTCAGTTCATCATACATATAAGCATTTCTTACGGTGACAGGTTGCTTGAGCTGAGTTGAAGGCATAACCAGCATTGCAGCCAGTTGACTGGCAGATTGTGCTCCCACCCCTGAATTCACATCTGAGGCAACCATCAGTGCAAGCTGAAACAATAAACATCAGCTGTACAAACTGAATCCAGTAAGTGAGTGTTATCAACTTTTAACGGCACATCAACACCAAAAGGGTCATGACGTGCCAAAACAGGTGATAATGATTACGTCAATTCAAGTCGCTACAGTCTAAGCACTGCACTGTGTGAGAGCATTCGCTATCAGGCCAAGTCATGCGTTGTTTAATCCAGGTTTTAATTCTGACCATTTGGAGACTTTTTTATCATTATAATTAATTGAACTTGTTTGCAGGACAAATGATGGAAAAGTCATCATCACATTCTTCCTTGCTTGGCCTTGAATGCAAATTGGGCAGCACTTTGTGTACACAAAAGTCGTTCACCAAAGTCAACATAGGACGGCGCAGTTGCAGTTCAATCTGAGATATATGTTATACATAAAGGAATCTATGTCTAATCTTATAATAAATCTAGTATATTATGTGAAAAGGGTATTGGTGATTTAAATTCTCTTGTCCATTTCAATATTGTCAGTATGCCTAGCCTTGAAATAAATGTCTATAGTTCTAAATTGTGTCTCTTTCTCAGATGGTCTTAGAATTCCACTGCATCAATATTAAGCTATTAAACTTTACTATTGGATAAATTGGCTTATAAATAGTTACTCAGCAAAATGTAAAACATGAAGGACATAATATTGCATAGGATTGCACCAGTATGTGCGCATTACTGTTTTTATTATTGGAAGTGATAAAGAGAATGGGAACATTGGGTTCTTATTCCAGCAAAAACCTTTTATTTTGCTGGATACACTGATATTTTCTACCCACCTGTTAGAGCTGCTTACATTGAAACAAAACATTTGCACATATGCTGCTCCAGTAACAGGCCTACACCCTTAATAATCACACATACGAAGTATTTACTGTCTGTATTTATCTCACATGTATCCACTTGCGTTGAAGATATTTTCACAGGGAAGAGCTTGTTTTAACCTAAAATATGCTAAACACGAAAAACATGTGGTTTCTGAACTACAAATTTTCACGATCCTTTATGTAATGCCCAAATCAGATATATATGTATATTTTTATAATTTCTGTCCACTAATGTTCTTCTGTATATTTGCTCTTCCAGAATGATGCATACTTTGGAATAGAAAAATATACACAAGTAACGTACACATCCGTCAGTCTAGAAAGAAATATTTTTGTGTTTTTTTTTGCAGCCAAAGTCCCAATTATTATGTATGTGTCACCATTTAGCTAAATATTATGATATAAATTAAACAGAAGAGTAAAATATCCAGACATTTCTCTATTACCATGAGAATTAAACCATAGTACTACTACATCAGGTTGTGTCTCAGTTCATTTTATAAATATACATATAAGCATTTCTTACCATGACAGGTTCCTTCAGCTGGGTTGAAGGCATAACCAGCATTGCAGCCAGTGGATTGACAGAATGTACTGCCATTCCTGAATTCACACCTGATGCAGTTGTCAGGGCAAGCTGAAGCAATACATATCAGCCTTAAAGATCATCAATAATCATAAATGCTTTGTTTAACGCAATTTTAATTATGATACTTTGGTTAGTTTTCTTTGTATCTTTCATTAATTTTGTGTTGCAGGACATATGGTGGATCAGTCATCATCACATGGTTCTTTACTAGGCGTTGAGGCAAACTGGACAGCGAATTGTATACACAAAACTTGCCCGTCAAAGTCAATATAAGACTAGGCATAGTTGCCTGTCCAGTCTGAGAAAGATGTGTGTTATATACAAAGGAATCTATCTGTAAAGTTGTGAATCGAATGTACTGTTTGAAGAACTTCTTGGCTCTGAGGCGGTAATACTTTTGATTGCCTATTTCAATATAAACATTCAATATAATATTACATCAGGTTTTGTCTCAGATCATTGTTTAAGTATACATATAAACATTTCTTACCATGGCATGTTGTTTGAGCTGGGTTAAAGGCATGACCAGCACTGCAGCCAGTTGATTGGCAGTATGTGCTGCCATACCTGAATTCACATCTGATGCAGTCATCAGGGCAACCTGAATCAATACATACCAGCTATACAAAGTGAATCCAGTAAGAACAAATGCTTTGTTTAAGCCAGATGATAATTGTGACCCTTTGAGGAGTTTTGTTTTGTATTGCTCATTGATTTTTTTGCAGAGCAAATGGCGGTCAAGTCATTATCACATTCTTCAATACTTGGCCTTTGGCCACCAAATTGGGCAGCACATTTCATACACAAAAGTTGCGAATCAAAGTCAATATAAGACGGCACAGTTACCATTCAGTCTAAAGATGTGTGTTATATACAAAGGAACCTATTTGTAGACTTATGAATGTGATGTTTTGTGTGAAAAACAGCTTGACTCTGAGGTTTTTATTCTCTTGCCCATTTTAACATAGCCAATATGCATAGGCAATATATCATAACAGTAATACCACACCAGGTATTTGTCTCAGTTCATTGCATAAATATACATATAAGCATTTCTTACCATGACATGTTGCTTCCGCTCTGTTAAAGGCATAACCAGCCTTGCACCCAGTTGACTGGCAGAACGTTCTGCCATCCCAGAATTCACATCTGATGCAGTCATCACGGCAAGCTGAAGCAATACCAATCAGCCAAGTCATCATCATATTCTTCATTATTTGGCTTTAAGGCAAATTGGGCTTCATACTGTCTACATGCCCATGAAAGCCAACATAGGACTTTGCACAATTACCTGGAAATGCTTAGAAATAAGTGTGTTATGTGCAAAAGGATCTATCACTAAACTTATATAAATCTAATGTATTGTGTTTTAAGCATCCTGACCCTGGGGTGATTTCAATTTTCTTGTCCATTTCAATATAGTCAGTATGACTAGGCTTGAAGTAAATGTCTGTAATTCTAAATTGTGTCTATTTCTCATATGGTCTTAAAATTCCACTATATCAATATAAAGCTATTAAGCTTGACTGTAGGACAAATTGGCTTATAAATAGTTACTCAGCAGAATATAAACAGCAAGGACATAGTATTGCACAAGACAGCACTAGTATCTGTGCATTAAAATTTTAGTATTGGAAATGATTACAAAATGGGGACATTGAGTGCTCATTTTCAGCAAAATCTTACGTTTGTAGTGTTTACCAGTAAGGGCTGCTTACATTGAAGCAAGAATTTTACACATGTGTTGTTCCAGTAGGAGATGTATAACCTTAATAATCACACATACGAAGTATTCATTGTCTGTATTTGTCTCACCTGTATCCACCCGCATTAAAGTATTTTCACAGGGAAGAGTTTGTTTTAAACTAAAATGTGCTCAACAAGAAACACATGTAACATCTGAACTACAAATTTTCACGATAGTTTGAGTAATGCCCATATCAGATATATATGTGCATTTTTATAATTTCTGTCCACCAATACTTTTCTGTATATATTTACTCCCACGATGGATACTTTTCAATAGAAAAATATACACACATAAAGTACGTATCAGTCTGGCCAGAATGAAACATTGTTTTGTTTTTTTTTGCTTGAAGGGTGTCCCATGCAATATTTATGTATAACCATTTAGCTTATTAATATGATATAAATTAAACACAGGACTAAAATGCACAGGAACTTCTCTAACACTATGAGAATGAAACTGTCGGGATACTACATCAGATTTTGACTCAGTTCATTATGTAAATATACCTATAAGCATTTCTTACCATGGCATGTTGCGTCTGTTGGATTGAAAGCATAACCAGCATTGCAGCCACCTAATTGGCAGAATGTGCAGTCATTCCTGAATTCACACCTGCTGCAGTTGTCAGGGCAAGCTGAAGCAATACATATCAGCCTTGAAAATGTATCAGTAACCTTGAATGCTTTGTTTAACACATATTTTACATATGATATTTTGACGAGTTTTCTTTGTATCTTTCATGGAGTTTATTTGAATCATCATCACGTGGTAGGCCTTGAGGAAAACTGAGGAGCACATTGTGTACACCAAAGATGTCCACCAAAGTCAGTGTAAAACTGGGCACAGTTACCTGTTCATTTCTGAGAAAGATGTGTGTTATACACAAAGAATCTATCTGTATATGAATCTAATGTATTTTTTGAAAAACGTCTTGACTCTGAAGTTTTTTTTCAATACTCTTAATTGTCCATTTCAGTATCGTGACTATGCATATACAATACTACAACAGTAATACTACATTAGGTTTTGCCTCAGTCCATTGTATAAATGTGCATATAAGGATTTCTTACTGTGACATGTTGCTTTAGCTGGATTGAAGGCATGTCCAGCATTGCAGCCAGTTGCTTGGCAGAATGTTCTGCCATCCTTGAATTCACACCTGGTGCAGTCGTTAGGGCAAGCTGAAGCAATACAAATCAGCTATTAAAACTGAGTCCAGTAAGCTTAAATGCTCTGTTTAAGGCACCTTTAAATTCTAATCCTTTGGGGAGTTGGTATTGTATATTCATTTTGTATGCAGTACATATGGTGGCCAAGTCTTCACCACGTTCTTCAGTGTATGAGGCAAATAGTGCAGCACACTGTGTACACAAAATTTGTCCATCAGAGCCAACATAAGACTGAGCACAATTACATGGGTAGTCTCAGAAATAAATGTGTTATATGCAAAGGGATCTATCCATAAACTTATGAAGTTAATGTATTGTGCGGAACACGTCTCGACTCTGAGATGGTTTTAATTCCCTTGCCAATTTCAATGAGAATATACTTTTTGTGTTTGCGTCACCTGTATCCACCTGCGTTTAAAGGTATTTTCGCAGCGAAGAGGTTGTTTAATCTAAAATATGCTAAACATGAAACGCATGTAGATTCTGAACCAGACTTTCATTATATTTTAGGTAATGTCAAAATCAGATATACATCTTTATATTTATGATTTCTGTCCAATATTCTACGGTATGCTTTTACTTCAACAATAATGCATACATTTCAATAGGATAATATACACACGCAACTTGCACATCAGACAGTCTGGCAAAATACACATTTTCTTCTTTATTTTTTTCAGCCAAAGTGTGGCACAGGCGACAGTTACATGTATAAGCCATTAACTTACTAATATGATGTAATTAAACAGAAGAGTAAAATGTCCAAGACCGTCTCTAATGCCATGCGAATGAAACGATAGTAATGTTACATCATGTTTTGTCTCAGTTCATTTTATAAATATACATATAAGCATTTGTTACCGTGACAGGTTGCTTCAGCTGGGTTGAAGGCATAACCAGCATTGCAGCCAGTTGATTGGCAGAATGTGCTGTCATTCCTGAATTCACACCTGATGCAGTTATCAGGGCAAGCTGAAGCAATACACATCAGCCTTAAGAGCTGAATCAGTAATCTTAAATGCTTAGTTTAACCCAACTGTTAATTATGATACTTTGGTGAGATTTCTTTGTATCTTTCTCAAATGTTGTTTGCAGGACATATAGTGACCACGTGATCACATAGTGATCCCATGGCTCATTACTAGGCATTGAGGCCAACTGGGCGGCACATTGTGTACACCACAGGTGTCCATCAAAATCAATATAAGACTAGGCATAGTTACCTGCCCAGTCTAAGAAAGATGTGTGTTATACACAAAGGGATCTATCTGTAAAGTTGTGAATCTAATGTACTGTTTGAAAAACGTCTTGACTCTGATGTTTTTTCAATACTCTTAATTGTCCATTTGAATTATAGTCACTATGCATAGACAATACTACAGCAGTAATACTACATCAGATTTTGCCTCCGTCCATTGTATAAATATACATATAAGCATTTCTTACCGTGACATGTTGCTTCAGCTGGGTTGAAGGCATAACCAGCATTGCAGCCAGTTGATTGACAGAATGTGCTGCCATCCCTGAATTCACACCTGATGCAGTTGTTAGGGCAAGCTGAAGCAATGCAAATCAGCTATTAAAACTGAATCCATGTGCGTCTGGAGGCGTTTGTAAAAAACTCGAATTGCGTCTATAGCAAAAGCTGGACCAGACAGTCCAGATTTTTGATGAATGCACACGCAGATTGGATGAGTCCAGCAACTTCAGTGGATGCATCCACCGACTTTAGTGGATGCATCCAGAAGAATAATGGACACGTCCATTCTGAAGGACAAACGTGTTCAGTGGTAAATCCAAGTGCACCCACATAATTCACTGGACACGTTAACTGGTTTGAAAGGCAAGAAATACTACAATAATATGTACGCGTGTGTAGAAAAAATGCCAAGCTCCGCCATTTGCCTACTCCATTATTCAGACATAAATTCATCTGAGTCAATTCTAACATATTACCTACTAAAATATTCATGCAACTAAATGAACTGTACATAACTACTATTTAATCAAGCCTGTGTATCTATCTGCCGGTAACCATTGCTTTGCAATTTACACAAAATCACTTTCTACTGGGTGGCTGTTGCTCTATTCCGTTTGTTCAGTCAAGACCCATTGTAACCCAAGTCAAATTTATTTTGTTTGAGCTTCGAGGTTGCAATGTTTTTCAGAACAGTAGTCATGATTTTACTTCAGCACTTCAGCATGTTCATAAACTTTTAATTGAAATTTTCGTTTTAGTTTTTTATCACACATTGTTATAGGTGAAACTGGAGAAATCAGATAGATACTCTTTCCTCTTTAAAAAACTGTTGTAAGAGAACCCGTTTTGTTCAGTCTGATGGTTTCCTGTATTTCTTAAATTCAAAGCATAATTGTAACTTCCTCGGCAAATTGGTAAATAGCGTATGAGCATGCTGTATGCTGAGGACGAGACTGTCTAAGCAAATTACCAAAATGCTGGTCTACTACAATTAGCTGATTAGGCTTGTGGGTAACCAGATTTATCCATAATTTCTGTGGATGTGTCCAGCACAAACTTAGGACGCGTCCATCACACATGCTGGATGCGTCAAGGAAAAGCTGTGGATACATCTGTGGATGCATTTCCTACAATTGCGTGCACATGTTCAGTGGACGCATCGTGCAGGAGGTGGAAGTCAGCTTTCATTTTTGGGTGGAAGGATGGACGTGCTTGTTCAGCAAACCAAGTGTGTTCATGAAAAATCATGGATGCAGTGTGAACGTGTCCAGCAAAATGCAGACGTGTTTTACTGGGAACTTATGTGTAATTAGTACATGTACTGTACTTAGCATTAGGCAAATTGTACAGTACACTCTGTACACAAAAGCTGTCTATCAGAGCCAACATAAGACTGAGCACAATTACATGGGCAGTCTCAGAAATAAGTGTGTTATATACACAGGGATCTATACATAAACTTATGAACTTAATGTATTGTGTACAACAAGTCTCGACTCTGAGGTGGTTTTAATTACCCTGTTCATTTCAATAAGAAATTACTGTTTGTGTTTACCTCACCTGTATCCACCTGCATTAAATGTACTTTCAGAAGTAAGGGGTTGTTTAATCTAAAATATGGCAAACATGAAACACGTGTAGTTTTTGAGCTACAAACTGTCATGATATTTTATAGGTAATGCCTAAATCAGATATACATGGGTATTTTTATAATTTCTGCCCACTAATGTTCTTCTGTATATTTTTGTTTCCACAATAGTGTATACATTTCAATATAAAACAAGATGTCCATGGACCTTGGCGCTCTGCTTGACAGCTACAGTTAGTATGAAATTGGGAATTTTCTGCAGATATGTATCAAAAACTCACTGCTGCAGGCCAAATCAATTGAAATCTAACCTTATATGCTTTCCTATTAATTTTTAATAGTAGTATACGGCGTAACTCAGCTGCTTTATGACATATTAGCATTTGATATCTGAGTGACCTTGATATTGAACTTTCAAGGTCATTCAAGGTCAAATGTGATAGTGTCACTGGCCTTCATATATATGGTTTCATATTAATGTTTAATATAAGTAACACGTGGGCTAACTCTGCTGCTTTACTATATATAAGGCCGAAATCTGAGTGGCCTTGACTTTGATCTTTCAACGCCGCTCAAGGTCCAAAGTGATGATATCATTGGACTCCCTATATATGCTTTCTTATTAATGTTTAATAGTAACTTGTGGCATAACTCTGCTCCTTTACAAGATATAAGGCTTCGAAATCTGAGTGACCTTGAATTTGACCTTTCAAGGTCACTCAAGGTTAAATGTGATAGTTTAATTGGACTCCTCATATATGCATTCCTATTAATGTTTAATAGTAACCTATGGCCTATCTCTGCTCCTTTACAAGATATAAGGCTTCGAAATCTGAGTGACCTTGAATTTGACCTTTCAAGGTCACTCAACGTCAAATTTGATGTCATTGGACTTGCCATACATGGTTCCTATTGACATA
>JAAUYG010139108.1_pt1 | contig 10660 bp, 8 predicted proteins | sample 7278091 | NCBI WGS metagenome assembly JAAUYG01 (sample SAMN14350201, study PRJNA611818) | marine sediment metagenome | isolation source: surface marine sediment (0.6m) | place: French Polynesia: Moorea | collected 2018-08
CAAATGTTTTCCTTGAAATTTCTTGTCCATCCAGTATAATCCTAATATTATATTGCTGTCGTCGTTTTGTAAATAGTATGAAATTTGTCTTAGTAACATTCAGTGAAAGTTTGTTTATTTGGCGCCACAAAATCGAAAACATGAATGGTCGGTTTTGTTTGGTATTCAAACTAGCCTTGGTCATATTGCACCCTTTGGCCAATCACGCCGCCCCGTATAAAACGTTCGGCCAATCATTACTTGGCGTCGTTTTTGCGCATTTTCTCTCGCTTCTTTTGATAAAATTTTCCCGCCAAGCTTTTTAAAATGTACTAAATGTAACAAGTAACTTTTAAAAATAAATGCAGGCAGACTTACATACATGTTTCATAGCCCTGGTGTGTGTGAGAGAGAGATGGCAGCATGATACAATGTACCGTTTTTTTTACAGCTTCAATAGAACTTCAACAATGGACTGGATAAAAATATGTGTTCGTGGACGTTCGACAACTAGAGAATTCGAGAAGTCTGTACGTGCCAAGGACGCATTTTTCGTGCCATTTTGGTCATGAAAGGTAACGATTCATTTCAGGGGATTGTATCTGGGGAACGACATCTCATGTGACCTTGATCTGCTTTTTTATTTTTATGCTTGCCTCAATGTATCTCCCACCTTTTCCTTTCCTGTGTGACATCCACACAAGAAAAAAAAAAGAAAAGAAAAGATAGGTGACAAAAAGGTGCCACTGGGATGCACGGTGCTAAATGCCTCTATTGTATTGTATTTAAAAATACAGTGGTACAAAAAGAAACGATAGGAAAAGATTGTCACTTCATCACGAGTCATTTCTGCATTTATGAGGACAGAAAATTTCAGTTTTCTGCAACAGACTGTATGTAGTATTATTAAGAAAAAAATCAATGGACAATTGTAATGTTTTTGATACCAATAGTTGCCAGAAACAGCATGGCCCTAGATAAATTAGTGCTTGTATCTTCTAAAGTAACTGTCATTGAAAATTTGAACAAGGATGCTGGTATTTATAACGGAAATACGGGCATTCACAAAACGCCACAAAAGCATAATACTTGTACATGTAACTCTCAAATGTGAAATTAACACCATGTGTAAAAAACATGATGCCGGACAAACTAAATACAAGCAATACATTTCAGTTCGCGTTATGAGTTTGTGTAGAGCCTAACTGATTCTCGGGACTTTTCTTTCTTTCTTTCTTTCTTTCTTTCTTTCTTTCTTTCTTTCTTTCTGTCTTTCTTTCTTTCTTTCTTCCCTTTTCTTTCTTTCTTTTCAGCGGCTGGACCAAGAGTACGACAAAACTGGACCAAGAGTACGACAAAACAAGGCAAATAAATTACACACAGCGACATGACGGAGCGACGTTCATAGAACGAAGTAGTAAGCTCTCACGCGCTGTTTTGTCTTGGCGGCTTACCAGCATACTGGTGTTTCCTCATCTCTAGCTTATGAGATTACGGTAGTTTAGTCGTCAAAAATGTCATAAAATTTTGTAATATCTGACTGCTACGATGTAATAGCTAGCATTTCTTCATTACGAGGGTATTTATCATACAGATATGGATTGTTAAAACCAGGTGAAAACTGAGGGAAGAGCAACTTTTTTGTAGCATGGGGAAAATCCCATACGGTCCCCGGTAAACGAAAACGAAATAGAAAAAAAAAAACTTTGGATACGGTGGGAAGAACGCTTTGTCCTTTCCATAAAATGCGGCCTTAATCCATACAGCGGTTTCTGAGAAACTCGGCAGCCGAGCGGCCGATTGGCAATGGGGGGATGGAAAACATGAACATGTTTTAATCCATGCCCATTCGGTATAAAAGACAGGATACGAAGTCTTCCTTAGGCATGCATCTAAACCATGATTCCTCGAGGTTCACCGCATTTTGTATTCCAAAGGGCACATTAATACAAACCTCGGAAAATGTTCGAAGGTGAAAAAAAACTTGGTTTAAATGAATAAACTTATATGAAAATTGCTGGGGGGGGGGGCTGTAACCTTTTTCAGCAACGTAACAGAAGAAGAAGAAGAAGAAGAAGAAGAAGAAGAAGAAGAAGAAGAATAAGAATACCGGAATTTATATAGCGCTCCTAATCATGCACCGCATTCTCTAAGGCGCTTTACAAAATAAAATTATTAAAAAGTACACATGTATACCAATAATTTAGCATTAAGTTAACACACGAAAGACACTCCCCCTCCCCATCTGCCCACATATCAAATTCTCTCAAGTGAGATCCAGCTTTAAATTAGCCGCAAATATATTTAGTTCAGCCATTTTCAGTAAAAAAAATTCAAATTTGATTAAAAGCACCAAATTTTGCACACAGTTAGCTTGACAGATACCTTTTGAAATACATGGGTTAATATTAGACACTAATAGGAAGTCAAACACACGAGGCCAACTGCACCATTAGATTTGACCTTGAGTGACCCTTAAAGGTCAAAGTCAAGGTCACTCAGATTTTGAAGCCTTATATTTCATACAGAAGGAGTCTAGATACATGTATGCCATATGTTACATGCCATGTGTTACGCTTAGGGATTAACAGGATACCATATATGGGGAGTTCAATGGCAAAATCACATTTGACCTTGAGTGACCGTGAAAGGTCAATTTCAAGGTTACTGAGATTTCAAAGCATTATATCTCGTAAAGGAGAATAGTTTGGACCTATGTTATTATTAAACATTCATAGGAAACCATATATATGGAGAGTCCAATGGCACAATCACATATGACCTTTAGTGACCTTGAAAAGCTAAGTTCAGGGTCACTGAGATTTTGAAGCCTTGTATCTTGTAAAAGAGCTGAGTTAGGCCATATGTTACCATTAAACACTGATCAGAATTCATAAGGGGAGTCCAATGGCACCATAACGTATGGCATTGAGTGACCTTAAAAAGTCACCAGGGGTCAAGGTCAATTAGAGCGGTAGGTAGGGTTTTCCGCTGTCCTGCTAGCAGGCTTTCATGTTCCACAATCAATGCATGCATCCAATTGTGCGAGAATAAGTTCACGCTCACTTAAACATGTTAAAGTCAATAAGACTCCATGTTTGCAATAACTGTCTTGTAGGATGTACACGGTATATATACATGATATACACTCATCCAGTTAAGATGATTAATGATTTCTCACTGCAGATGTTGTAGGCGTCAAAAATAAGTTGTGGCGTTAAACGTATAGACTTTTAAACACTATACTTGCTATGTATTTGTTACATTGTACGCTACAGAAATTCGCTCCACTTACTGGCAAAACTACTCAAGTTTTACACCTGGCGATCTGGCCAAAAAGGCCTTTACTATGTGTTATCCTTATAATAAGCGCAGTGAAAAACAATTATATATATAGCAGTGATTACCAAGGGTGTGTAAACTTAGCATGGGAGCTAGTGCTTCCTATCATTAGCATGATGAGTCATAAGGTCAAGGTTCCAAAATTATTTGCCATTTATTATCAATATACAGTACCGGAAACGGATCTTTTCAACGTGCTATATGCCATAGCGTGCGCACATGAAAACAGATGTATTGCATGCTGAAAGCATTCAAGTTTGGCTTTTTTTCACGCCAGGTGCATTTTGCATTCGCATTTTGCCACTGATGTCTCACATGCGATTGGCAAGATTGGTTCATCGTGCATTTTTCATAACGCCTAGTGCACATTGCCAATCTACATGGTAAGGCCATTCGTAGTTATTTTTTTCTTTTATTTCTCATAGCCTGAAGTTTGAGGATTTTTGTATGTGATGGTAGGCATATATGAGAAAAGAGAGCGATACAATGCCGAATTATGGCATAACCTGACCCATTAAAATAAACATCATGTCTTCAGTCCTGGTTTTAAGCATATCCTTTGCTATGAAATCTGAAAAAATAATCCTTAACTGTCAAACTGGTTTCGAGATACAGATGCATGTACGAACTTTTGTATCTGTATGTCATCACGAAAATATTAGCAGTAATATATTCATGTTACCTCTGTCATTTGGTAGCGAGTTAGAAATTATTAGTATGAGTTACTTTTTCAACATGTTCAAGTAGGTATAGTGACATATGTTATTCTCTGGTAACACCGAAAAGGAAGTACATATATATGGCCACGTATAGAATGCGATGCCTCTGTGACAGCCACGCAACCAACTTGTAAACACAAGTTGGTTGCTTCTTTTGGTGACGCTAATCTCTTGTTTCAACAAAACAAAATCCGTTAACCAATCCGTTAAATATGTGCTCATCCACAAACTTCTCATATGGCTGCAGTCTATAATTCAATGGAAAGGTGGACATCTATGAACGCAACATGTAAAATTTTTGCATGGCGTTTCGCATTTCGTGACACCAAGCATGTGTAACCATGCCATAGCAAGGGTAGCCTCATGCTGTTCTATGCACAATTTTGGATCGTAACGCATGGAATATCTGCGCTTCCGGTACTGTACATGTAGGTGTCATGCAATGTCAAAATTGCTTAACTACATATAAAGTTATCGGTACCAGGTATACAATGTACATGTATACAAAGGACAGTGAGACATACCCAGTGCGTAACAAGAGGGGCAACATCACAGTCATTAGTGTCAGCATTTTGGTATATACATATAATCTATAGTCAGCAAGCATTCGTTCTGGGAAGTTGCATAGATGAAATAAACTAGTAATCCTATATACAGGTATGTAATGCATATTGATCTATACCTACCCATGTTACCCACCTATCTCATTAACACTGCCATGAGTTTCTGAAACAGGGAGTTGCTTTTGAATGTAGCAGTGCTATACAGTCAATGATTACCGCGCATTCATTTTCCCCATACGAGGGAATATTCTTGCCCTCGCGGGGGGGGGGGGGGGGGGGGGGGTAGCAAGGCACCAGAAACTGTACTGTGATATCGGGCATGACAGTTATTACCTAAACCATATGTCACAATAATTCTGACACGATCTAGTCATAAACTTTTAAAAGTATCAGCGACCTGACCCGTCCCTGCATGCCACATATAAGCCTTTCTTGGTTCTATTGCATGTTTGGCATCCTTTGAACGTAATGTCGATCAATGCTTCTCAAGTTCTAGCACTGCATGCAACATGTGCATGGAGCAATACAGAATGTACACTTGATCCAGTAAGTATCATGCAATTTTATCAGTATTTCTGGTGCGAGCTGCTCGTGTTGCTTAGGTTAATGGGAGTGAATTATATTGGAGCTGCCATTATACCGAGGCAACACATATTATTTTACTCTGCAGACTAATAAACATTTATTATTATTAATGAGAACCAGGTATCATTGCCAAAGTTTAGACCCAGGGTTAGTGGCTGGTCGATGTGATTCACATCAGACTGTCATAATGTTTTAAAAGTTGGCTTGCCGGCTTTTCAATCTCGTTACATTACCCTAGAATTTGCATCAAATCAGCTGCTTTAGCTGTTTGTTTATCTTGCATGAAACTATGGCCTGACACATGTAATTAAAGTTCAGTAGTTGTGTCGTAATTCTTTTTGACATTCGGAAAAAGATCCCCCCCCCTTTTTTTTTACCTTGCCTTTACTTTGCCTATCTGCAAGTCTGTGTGTGTGTAATTATGACATGCCAGACTGTGCACAAACTACAATTTATTCTTCTGCGCAAGATATAAATTCATGTGCAAGGGTTAAATTTTGGTCGACTGCGCGGGCATTGTAAGACAACACATACCGCTGTTCCACTTACCGATCATACCCAATATTTTTCACGAATATTATATGATAACTAGCCCATTATTATTATTATTATAAATGAGGGCATTGTCACAACCTCTTTTAGATATAGTTTTTCCACAGATACATATATCCACCAAACGTAAGAGGAAGTGGTCAAAAGACATGAAAGATAGAACATGTAGACAGCTAACCAAAAAGTCTCTCTCTCTGGCAGATGCAGCGGCAGTGGAAAGGGGTCAAATCCAGAACATCTAGGAAACTCGAGTACTCCCTTCAAGACGACTGGAAGCAGACTGGTGGAATTAACATTGGGTAAACACAATGTGTCCCCTTAAACAATAAGACATACCCAGTTTGCAGTTGACGCTCCGCATAGCCGGTTGCAGTGCTATTAGTGAAATGGACTCCTGCCACTGAGCGATCTCAGTATTGCAGTTTTCTTCAACCTCCTCATACGTACAGGTTAGGAAATTGTTTGAGACCCTGGTAAACCACAGCAATGGCCACAATATATGAATTCAAACAAAAAAGACATTTCAAATGCCACCAACAAGCAAATGTACGCTATATTGTGCTATATTTAGGGCTCTACACAATTGGGCCAGCAAACAAACAATTGTTGATTTGAACTATACATTACGCATCCACTAAAGGCAGGTTAGTATGTATTCTGACGGAAATGCAGTGTTGAAATCACAAAATGTCCGTTAAAGCCCCGATACCCCCACCTTAAGGCCACCCCAGAAATAAGACTACCCCAATTTTAAGACAACCTATTGGATAACCAAGTTTCACACTAATGTCACATCGTTAAAGAAGTGATACCACCTTTGCCTCGCCCATACTGTAGCCTGCTACATGCAATCTTACCGACATATGTCTTCGGTCTTTTCAGCTGGGGAAGCCGAGCTTGTTTGAATGCGTTGAGTCTCAAATTGGAACGTGTCGTTGCAGACTTTAAAGTCCTGATGAAACAGGGCATTCTTCAAACAAGGACTGTACTCTACAGCCTCTGAAAACCAAAACGAGTGAAATTCTCACCTTAATGGGACCTATGATATTGGTCTGGTATGCATGTCTGAGGTTTCCTCAAATAAATTTCCTCTGTTACACTAACACGTTTTCTCTTAGCATTTTCAGGCTATCAGACGGAAAGTACAGCAGTGGTCCCTCTATTTTAAGACCACCCATGGGACCACGAAAATGTGGCCTTATATTGTAGGTGGTCTTAAAATCAAGGTCATTTAACACAGAAAATTGCCCTCTTGGACAAAATCAAAAAGGTCTTATAATCAAGGGGAAGTCTTCAAATAGAGGGTTGAGAAATAGAGGAACTGCTGTATACATGTACTTCTAAACAGGGCAATACATTGTAACCCTAATCACTAATAGCATACATATACTGTAGCCATTGCTAGGTACAGCAGCCTTGCTCTAATAGGGAAACCCCTTCTCCCAAGCAATTTATTTCTGACCTTAGCACATGTATTAGAGAGGTATCCTCCAACTAGAGCACATCACATGCATTCACAGTACAGTCAAACCTGCTCTATAGACACCTGTATATTAAGACCTGCTTATATCATAAAACCACATTATATAGGCCCCCAAGGCTGTACTTTCCATGGCATTGAACCTGCATACAAAGACCATCTGTGTATAAGGACCACATTTTGTTCATCCCCGGGGTGGCCTTTATATACAAGTTTCACTGTGTACTTGCTGTGAAGAAAATGCATCCTTTCTAGTAGTGTAGTCTTTCGAGTGTGTCCTTTAAGACAGAGATCACTGTACTGTATGTACTGAGGGCAAGTCCAGTTCCACTTCTTTTCTCAAGTAAATTTGTAACTACAGATCAGAAAAGTTTTACTCCATGAAAATTCTGTGTGAAGTCAAGCCTGGTAGGTCGATAGTCTTCATATAACATATTCATGACTAGCAACTTACAGCTTAATATCCAAGTTGCCAGTTTGTCTGTTGCCTACTATGACAGCTACATGTACATATGGTTAAAGTTATATTGTGAAACAGCCCCCACTTCTCCGTTTAAGCCTACAATTGCATTATGATGCCCCCTTCACAATACATGTACATGTATAGGCATGGTTTAAGGGAGGGGCAGAGGGAGAGATTAGGAGCAGATTAGGAAGGGAGGTGGGAGAGAAGTGAGGTTCAAATGACGAATGCAACAGAAGTGTGTACCATAAAACAAGAGGTCCATGGGCCTTGATATTCTGCTTGACAACAGCAGTAAATACGGCAATTGAAACATTACCCATCATTACTGTGTTCCATCCTATGAATCCTGAGACAAAACACACTGAATGACCCCAAAAATGACACTGAATCCCAAATTTCACTCTGTTTCAGTCTATGATCAGCTGTTTTTGAGTTACAAGACAATGCCAAATCATTGTCGGCTCTGCGATGCGGCTACATATTTCAGCTAATAGTGCAGCTAATAGCGTTCAATTCTTTCAAGAACTCACTTTGTCTTCCTTCAGTTGAGCACAGGTAAAAAAAGGCGTTTTCAATTCCACTCCATGCCAGTCTGAGTTTATCTGGACAGCCGACGATCGCTGCTTTCACACAAACTTCGGCAGTGTCATACAGTCTGAAGAAAAAGGTGACCTGAAGTTACGAGTCCACTTGAGAATATATGTACAATATGCACGCTCAGATGTTGTTTTTGGTCTCTGTGAGTCATGTTACAGTACATAAAGTTTTACTTTAGCTGAGACTGGAACGTGGAGCTCTTCCGAGCTTTCGGCTGTCACTGGCATTCTGAAGGCCAAACATCACCACCCGTGAAGTGATGGCCGAAAGCTCGGGAAGAGCTATCAATATCCAGTCTTAGCTATGGTAAAACTTCATGTATTACAATATACATGTATTTTATTTACCATATCATACATATGGGAAATAAATATCCATTGTGCATGGTATTGTCTACAACAGTCCTATGTCCCTTTGTCCAAGACAATTAATTACATGTACAGTAGAACCTGTCTTGAAAGACCAGTGCCCCATTGGACATAGAAATGTGGTTTCTCAAGACAGGTGGTCTTTTGTGACAGGGTCAATTACACCGAAATGTGGGACCTTCTGCCAGGAATATCTTGTCTTGCAAGACAGGTGATCTCTCACGGCAGTGGTCTCTCAAGATTGGTTTCACTCTGTACAGTTTCATATCAGCAACCCTGAATCTTCATTTTCAGGGGTTGACAACAGTCAAGTGACGCAAAGCTGGTAAGCATTTACTGGTAGGCTTTTATGTTTAAGGCCCATTATGTCGGTAAATGCCATGGTGTGGCCATGACAGTTATAAATTAACAGATATACAGTAGAACCTGTCTTGAAAGACCACCCATAGCCATATAAATGTGGTGTTTCAAGAGGTGGTCTATGGTGACAGGTTCAATTACTTTGAAATGTATGACCTTCTGATGGGAATATGTGGTCTTTCAAGACAAGTGGTCTCTCATGAGAGTGGTCTCTTAAGACAAGCTTCACTGTACGCAGAACTTTTCTCTCAAATCTTTTTAAAGAGATATTAAGACTATTAAAAAGGTTTCTGTGCATTTGTTACTACCCGTATTTAACTATTTAACTATCTATTTTCTGATGTTACATGTTACTGTAGAACCTGAACATTGGGGTTTGGCACAAGGTGTCTTTGTGACATGAAGGTGCTAAGGTAGCTCTTCAACTCTGATAAACTTACCCACAGACCTCGTCATATGCTTCATCACTAAAAGGTTGAACGATATCGACTGCTTTTGTTCGAAATGGCTCTAAGCAGCGCGCCCTTTGTGCAAGATCACATTGTGATTGTCCATTTGCACTGGATGCTGGAATTAGCACAAGTACTTAGTTTACAATTTAAACAATATACATTGCTGGGACAACAGAAAAACCCACCCGTCAATAAACTTGAGCAAGTCATTACAGTTTAAATTTGCATCTCCAGTATGTCCATAATTTTCACAAACAGAACATTAGATGTCCATAGACCTTGGTGCCTTGCTAGACAACAGCGCTAGCAGTAGTGCACCCCAAAGTCCAAACTTTCATCATGTATGCTCTACGATGAGCCTTTTTGTGGTACAATTTTCAGGAAAGTGCCCCGACTGATTCCAAAATGACCTTGACATATTCAAGGTCAAAAAGACCCATGTGCACTCCACAATATTACACCCGCAAGGCCAAAATTTTCATCTATTTTCTCTGATAACCCAATTTCGAGTTATGGCCAATTTGGAGAGAAGTGTACTGAATAACCACAAAATGACCTTGACATGTTCGAAAAAAAAAGAATTTTTGAATTTCTCATCGAGTACAATGTAATACGTAAAGTTTAGATAAGTGCGGTCAGACTCAAAATTACAAAAAGAACATTATCTCGAAAATAAACATTTTTTTTTCAAAAGTCATCTGGGCGTATCGACGTATCGACCTCATTAGTAGCATACCAGCTGAGATAAAATTAGTCTGGAGATACGGTGGTATCAAATAAAATTTGGCTTAATTCACTTGACAGTTTCTTTGAAAAATGTATGTTTTATGGACAGACGGATGTATGCACGGATGCCCGAACTGCACTTGGGATTAAGCTGTACATGTACAGTACACATTTTGCAAAACGCCCCTTATTTTCGTGCATAGAATGCTTTGCTAATATTGGATGGCCGCATTGAACGATTAGTTCCAGCCTCGCCCATATCATCCTGTGAATTTCTTTGCGTGCAGTAATTGGCACAGGACACTAGATGGAAAATAATGTGATTTGACGATCGCTAAATAACGTCAAATGGGGGAATGGGTCCCCGCACATTTGACGGTATTCGATGGTCTTCTGCACGCAAATGTTAGTAAATGCTAGTTTACGTCAGTCTGCGCTTTGTTAAGGATAACTTACTGCGCTTTCTTGACG
>JAAUYG010292687.1_pt1 | contig 10658 bp, 10 predicted proteins | sample 7278091 | NCBI WGS metagenome assembly JAAUYG01 (sample SAMN14350201, study PRJNA611818) | marine sediment metagenome | isolation source: surface marine sediment (0.6m) | place: French Polynesia: Moorea | collected 2018-08
CCCTCAAACTGTGCCCGTGCGTGAAAAGAAAGTGGAGTTTAAATGCCAGATTTTGTGTTCCGGAGCACTCATGGTTGCAACTTGCACACAAAGTTCTTTAAAAATTTTGACAGGCAAAACATTCCTTCTGTTGTTTGCCTCGTCTTGGGACAACAGCACAAACATTCCTCTTTGACCCCTTTGCAAATCATTGCGAAGAAATCTGGAAGATGTAACCAGTTTGCAAAGTGAATTGCGGCCAAGGCAAAAATTCTTGCGAAAGAAACCGACTTTTTTTGTGCTTGATTCTTTCGTAGAAGTGACTGCATTGCTGGAGTTGGCATCACAGGCTGTGGCGAGTCAGATCCCGTTCGAAGTCGTGGAACACTTCTACCCGCCGATCCCTGAGCAACTTCAGCTGCGAATCGCATTCTGGAGCTTCCCCGAAAATGAAGAAGACATCCGGTGAGTTTCTGGTGTGTTGTGATCAACGATATAGGGAAACATGTATGTATATCGTTGGTTGTGATCCAGTTGATCACTTTGTTTCAATGTCATTGCAAAAAAAAAAAAAAAAAAAATGAACACAGAACATCCGATACTGCACAAAGTGATTGATCTCGAATCTTATCCAGGGGCTGAAGCCAGAGATTTTGTTTCAAGTCGTCTTCCAGCAGGAAATAGTTGTGCAACAAAACATCGAGCATTTAGAACACGAAACCATTACATCTTCAGTCTCTGTCTATTGTCAATCACAAGATACTTATCACCTTTCGCAATCCAGAACACGAGACCATTCTCAGGTCTCGCGAGGCTGTAAGTCGGGGCGGCTTTATGGAATCATCTACGTTGTCGTTGTAGAAGAACCCCCTCTCTCCTCCATTCGGGCTTGGGACCTCCCGGCCCCCCCCCACATGAGCTGATCACGCGATAGTGAGCTTACCAAGCTTACTTGTTACTCCCATGGGGATCACAAAACCATTACACACTTTTGAGGTGGAAGAAAAAATCTCACAACTTGACTTGCCTCTTGTCAGTTTCTAATCGTCGTGAAAACGTTTGGCTGATACGAGATGAGATTTGCTGCTTACAATGTGGCAGAACATGATTGCTTGTTGTTTCAGACTCTACTCGTGCTTGGCGAACGGCAGTGCGGACGAGTTCCAGAAGGGAGAGCATCTGTTCAAGGCCAAGGCCGTCAAGGATGCGCTTCAGATCGGTAAGTATGGGGAGAAAAGTCGCAACACACACACACACACACACACACACATGCACACACCACACGCATAAACACACGGGAGTTGTTTTATTTCAGCCAACGTCGAAAAACTGTGTGGTCAGAGAACACTTGGAAGGAGAAACTTTGCAAAGTGCAGTGCCGTTTGGTGCTGCCCAACTATTAGATCATCAAATATTGAACATAAACATAGGCCCATTTTGCGTGTTTTGTTCGCGCTGGTGTGCAGTGGTCGGAACGACAATTTTCACAGGTGCATATCCCCTTGGTTTGCAATGTTCACCCAGGCAAGTTTCTTGCGGATTTGGTTTCACACTCTTGAATGGGTCGTACATTGTCCGCACCAGTGCGAATTCATTCACATTGTTTCTGTATGAATGCCCATCTTACAATGCAAAGCGGATCCGCAAAAAAGTTGTGGCAATCACAGCCAATTCGTGCTGCTTGGGCTCTCAGGATTGAAACGTACTGGAGTGGCCTTTTGCCAGAGGCATCCCCCTCCAACGGCACCGAGGTTTGTCTCATCAATACCCGAAATGGCACCCAAGGGAGTCTCCTCTGCGCCTGAAATGAGACCTCCCTGCCATTTTATTCATGGTCCAAAGTTTTCTTCAGGCTTCTGGTCTCATCAGGGCCAGCTGATTCCACAGTGGGGTGCCATTTCATGTGCCAAGTGGCCAGTGAAAATCAGTTTGATCAACTTAGAGAGTGCCAACTTGGGTCTTGATGAGATGTTCCTTGGGTGACGGATGCCATCAGACAACGCCACACCTGAGTGGAATGGGGATTCCGTTCTTCAATTGCACGAATTCCTGTCTCCACACAGCAGTGCATGGATTGAACAAGACATACCGTAGGACCTCGTGTATAGTGCGTCCCTTGTATAGTGCCACCCCCTTTTCATGACATTAAAATCTTTCAAAGGCATTTTTGTTCTATCAGACATTTTGTACAAAATTGCAGTGAAATGAAGTTTTTTTTTTATGTCCAGTTGTCCTCATGATATATGAAGACTGTTTTGGTTCCAACTCTGTCCAGAGTTCTATTGCTTGGCATATCAAAAAACATTTATATTTCAGCCATGTTTCCAACCTGACTCCAATCAAAGTTGTGCTCTTTCATTATTGATACATTATTGTTCAAAGTCAGTGAAGTTTTGCCCCCTTGTATAATGCTACCCCCCAAGTTCAAAGGCCCAAAATTGGTACAAAATTCCTCGCACTATACACGAGGTCGTATGGTACATCTCAAAATAAATAAATAAATAATAAATAAATAAAATAAAAACCTTGATCTTAAATCTACGCCAGGCAAAACCGCAAAAATTCTGTCATTCAGTTTGTCACCAACAGCAAGTGTTATTTGACACGATGACCCGGAGTATGTCACCAAATAAGTCTTATTTGAACACCATACATGTGGTAAGTACACTGCACAGCGAGTTGTCAAACAGAGGATGCACCAAATAACACCAAGGTGCACAACGTTGTGATCACCTTGTCAGATATGAAAGAGTGAAAGAGAGAGGGAAAAAAAATGTTCGCAGCAAGTAACGGGTGCGACAAGTCAGAGAGAGAGAGGGGGGGGGTTAACAAGTCAGTGAGGGGACTACAAGTCAAAGGGTGGGGGGGGTGACATTTCCCCAGGAGGGGGCAAGCATCTTGAGGGGGTCGAGTAAACCAAAGGTCTCGTCGAGGCTGAACCACCATGACCTCGAACCTCGCCCCTTTTTTAAAGGCAACGAAGTAAAAAGCTCAAGATCTCAAGTCAATATCTGGTACAGATGTCCAGACTGCGGAAAAGGGTTGTACATGTTCTTCTGGATCTGCTGGCTCCGTTTGGATGTGCTTTACGGCTGCAGGTAACCAGTGGGAAAGGACAACCAGCCATTACGCTGTCTGACTTTTTCTGATGAATGACTTTGCTCAGGATGCAGGTCCAGTTGACGGTGACGTTTCCATGTGAAACGAAGACGACCGTATGGTCCCTGATGTTCAGGTTTATTGTATTGGCTCTGGGCCGGATACTTCACCTTGCGCACACATTGTCGAAGTGACAGGTGTCGTGATGGATCACTTTTGTGACATGAGTTCTGACAATTGCTGAGTGTTGAAAAAAAAAAGAAAGATGAGCAGTCTCAATTTTTTCGGCCGTGATGCTTAAAATAAGCAGAGCGCGCGACCTTTTGTGAGTCACTGCGGTGGTCGTGGACAGGACTGCCCCCCCAACTGTCTGTAAATCACGATATTCGTGGGTTGATCACGTGATGCAACACGGCCTGGACGCTGCTAAGCGCCCTTGTTTTCTATATGTCCAGGGTGGGATCGTGTACAGCGCCCCTTGTGACCATCCAAAATCAAACTGTTCCCCCCCCCCCAATAGCGAAAGTGTAGTACACTGCAGTGATCTGCAGCGAATGACGTGGTTTGAGCAGAATGTTCCTGTTTTGGACAGGAAATTATTTGTCGTTTTCAGTGTGTCTGTTGGGGGGGGGGGAACAAACTGGATTTTGAAGGAAATCAGTACAGCCTGGATGTTGACGAACTTCAAAAGAACGCTATTTCTAATCTCAGTCAGCACAAGTTTTGATTATTCTGATGCCATTGAAACTTTTGTGTGAACCAGACAATGAAGGATGAGGTGAAAAGAGCCTGCAATGTGAGATCAATGGATAGAGCAGTCTATTTATGATAAGAAAGGTGCTGAGTGGCAAGGTGTCAGACAAATGCTGAGCACACCTGTAAAAAGTTGTGCCTGTTGGCAGGAGGAACCTGTTGTGCACAGAAGCTCCCAGAGACAGGTGATATTTTACCTGCCTGTTTGTAAGTGGCAACTTTGAGATAGCTGATGAGATAATTGATTCATTGTATCAGTTTCTCACTTGTTGCCAGTGGAAGCTTCCCTTACGCCTGTGTAGTGCGACGACCCATAAGGGAGTCGCACTTTCGTGGTTTGACACGGCTGGCCAGTGTGTGCTCCAAGGTTTCCAGGGGGTGGGGGTGGTCATGTTCTCCATTCTCCACAGGGGGGGGAGGGTCAAGTTCTCCAGAAGGGGTCACGTTCTTCAAGCTTTGTTGCCCAAACCTAGTGATGGGGGGATGTCGCACCCACAGTGTCTGTGCACTGCTTCTTGTTTTGTGGGTATTACTTCCAGACTGGTTGTTCAGATGCGCAGGGCGTCCAGGGACGAAGAATGTGACCTTCAAGGAAGCACCGGAAGCCCACGAAAAACTAGAAGCAGTGCAAGGCGCATTGTGTCGTGTCCGTACTTTCCCCGAAGCTCCCGTTGTGTGTCCAGCCTCCAAGGACTTTGCAAGGCTGAAGAAACTGGTTGCTCTCACTGTCAGTGTGTGTGAAATCTGCCTTGATCAACGAATGGGCTTGGTCGTAAAACCCAGGGCAATGAGGATCGTTTGCGTGCTTTATGTGTTTCCAACAATGGCTATTCCGGGCTGACAAACGGTTCTACGACAGGTTGATTGTGTCAAAACATTCTGAGACGTCGTTTGTATTGGAACAAGGACTGTTACGGTTTCCTCAAACTTCCTGCTCGTTCAGATATTAGCGAATGTACAAACTGCTTGCAATGGGACGAATTCCAACCAAGTCGCGAAAAATTTACGAGGATGTTGAATGTGAGTGCAAACTGGTACAAATCAATGTCAAGTTTACGTTTCAGTTGTGGGAGGGACAATGAGGACAAGTGGGGTTTGCCTCCGGATAAAAACAACAGCTCTGGCTCTCGCATTGCAAGTTCCTATTGTTGGTATAAATCAATGAAAATGTACACAGATGTACTTTTCAGGAGTCTGTTTGAATGCGAATCTAGCACATTCCTTTCGTGCACATCATTTTCATCAAGTGTAATTGTCCCTCTGGCCGCCAGAGGGACCTCCAGATCATATCCTCATTGTGCCGCCCTCTGGTACCAGTTTTTGGGGCAGCGAACACAATGGCCGTTGCATTCAGTCTCCAGTTTCAGAATTATTGCCCAGTGGAATTCACAAGATCCCTGTCGTTGTGACTAAAATGTTCAAGTGACAGAAAGTGCAGTTGCTTTGACCGAAAACCGGAGATAGTATCTCCGACAATCATTGCTTTGGCAAAAAAAAAACCACTTCGGTGTCTCATTTTCTCCATGCGCAAAGGGACTCTCATAACGTTGCGCATCTTGCATTGTAATGCTGTTCCCTCCTTATGACGGCTATACTAGTGCCAAAAACCGGTGTGCAAGTAGAGTGCTTGCCAAATCCTGGATCGTTCAATCAGCCCAGTAATTAAACAGCTGTCAATACGTGTTAAATACAACCTGTGTATTTGTGCGCAATACGCAATGGGGCCAGGTGGGGATCAGCAGTTCAGATGCAAGAATGTTTCACAAACATGTCTGCTGAATCGCACAGTCCATGGCTGTCATGGTTTCCAGTCCTGGCAATTCTGGTATGTGTTTTGTTTGGCCGCGCGGCTGAAAGCGGAGCGGCTTATATGAGTCGCACCACGGTCGTCGTCATCATTGGTTGTTGTTGTTGTCATGGACAGGCCCTCTTCCCCAACCCTCTGTCAAAGTACCGCAATGATCATGTGATGTAACCCCACTTCGACGCTGATAAATGCTCTTGTTTCTTTTCTCTCTGTCTTTCTCTCTCTCGGTCGCTCGCTCGCTGGTTGGCCCACAAGGGTGGCTCAACCCTGCGTGGGCATTTTCGGGACAGGGATTGACGAATCCCGACAACTGCACAGACACCTGAAGAAATCCTGTGTGATGTGACTCTGACCGGTGTCTTCTTGTCTTTGCAGATGTGCTGGGAGGCTACAATGGCACGATTTTCGCCTACGGACAGACGTCTAGCGGGAAGACACACACGATGGAGGTAACTTGAAAACGCTCCGTGCAGCACCGCATCCTAAACAGCCAAGCAGAGTGTTGTGTTTTGATCCGGGCAAAGTGTCAAAGTTGTCCCCAAGTCAAAAAACACCAAAGTGGCAATTTTTGTTTTTATCTCCCCGTTGTATTATCCTCATACCCCCACCATCAAAGACGAGTCATCAAATCTTTGTTGGCCAGACTCCTGCACCTTCGCCTTTTTGATCTCATCAGCGCTCAAGGCGCACACTCACCATCACATTATTCCCCAATTGAAAAAGTTGGCCCTCTCCAGATACTGCTTATTTGCGCCAAGCATTCTAGTTTACATTTTCGTGAAGTGTTCGGAAAATTTGGTGGAGGCCAGATAGTTTGCTGTGAATCGTGTGGTGTTTTAAATTCTGAACAAGTGTTTGCCGGTACGTTTTACGTTTACGTTTCGTTGTTCATAAAAAATGGTCTCATTCCTGTGAACTTTTTTCACAAATAGGGCAACCAGGTTTGTATGCTATTGTTAAGACTGAACTTTTAGTTCTTAACGTGGTACGTGGGTGAAGGTGTTTGTTCCTTGTGTGTTTCAATTCCTTCACCGTTTGTGAGGCTTTGTTGCCATGGTGATGTGTCAGTTATGATGAATTGGCGACTTCCCATCACAAGGTTCCATTCTGGATAGGAAGGAAGCTGTCATTCATTTGTCTCCAGTTTTGAAGCCAAGGCCTTCAGTGTGTGGTGAACATGCCTTGGGGTCACTCTGGGTTTTGATTGTGACCTGATTTCAGTGATTGCCCATTTCTTCCTTTTGTTAGGATATGTGTGGCCACATGTTCATATTCACTCAGCCTGGCAAGACAAAAAAGACCAAACTTGTACATTGCAAGATTGCCAAAATGAAAGGAAAAAAAAAATTCATAAAACAAGCAACAGTCTCTCCCCCCAAATTCTTCCCTGCTTTGTTCTGGCAATTCGAGACCATTCTCAACCAACCCCAGTGTCGTTTAAGGCATTCAGTTGTGAAACGTTCTTGGGCCTTGGTTATCTGTCTAGCAAACCGCAAGCCATGTGTCTCGGTGACCCCGGTGGTGTGTTTTGAGCGTAGCATTTCCACCTGGGAAACGTGTGTGGGTGATTCACCTTGGACATGTCAGGTACCGGTACGTCTCAAAGGCTTGATTGATTGAGACTTCGTTTGGGCTGGTTTCATCTCACCAACGGACGCTCAATTTTTGGTGAGGGTTGAGCCGTGCTGAATGGGGAGCAGTGACTCTTTACCATTTACTCTCGTTGATGGGCCATGGGTTCTGACATTGTTGTTCCCATCTTCCAGCCCCAACATTCTCTGCAGGCAGTGGTGGATCAGGGAAATGCAATCTGCAAATCCTGCACGAAAACTTTTCTGTGAACCAAGTTTTGAATTCACGTCCCATTTCACACGGCATGCAGAGAGGGATAGTTTTCATCCTGCTAACAAAGCAGACCGCACAGTGTACAAAACACAGTGGCCAAACTCCCACCATGGACAGTTTCAAAACTACTCTCTCCCTCCACAATTCTCGACATCACTATTCCACCCTCAAAGGGAATTTCAAAACCCAGATATCAAATAATTAAGACTGGCAGATCTGGACTCAATTCAGACCATAGTTTTCTGGGGTTGGGCTTGATTCCGGATGTGATGGGCTGGATTTCACTCACAAACCGTGTCAGAATTAACCGCGAACCACGAGTAATGTTGATGTTGCACTTTGTAGGGAGTGATGACGGACGCGCACCTCTGCGGCATCATCCCGAGAATCGTGCAGGACATCTTCTCCTACATCTACCAGATGGACGAAAATCTCGAATTCCACATAAAGGTCAGTTTTCCAACGTGTTTCATGGCGTAGCAGATGTAAATTTACCGTAATCACCCACGTTTTTGCGCGTACTTTCAAAAACATGCACCCCTTCTTTTAGCGACCACTTTTAACACCAAAAACACTGCAAATTTCTGAGCTGCAGTGAAAGACTGAAGCACGTACCTTTAAGGCCGCGCTGGTGGATCGGTCAAATGAAGTCATGCATGTGTGGAAGACCCCCCCGCCCTCACTCATCAACACAGTATTGTCCAAAGCCACTGGGTGTTATCGACGGTTTGACGAGCACAATGAATGTTCATCCCATGTCACCTGTGCGCGGCCGAAAATTTGTACAGTTGTACCTGTATTTCTTGTATCGTGTTGTCCCCACCGACTGCCGTAAATACCTGCATACAAGATACACCTGCACACAAGAACCACCCCCCCCCCATTTCCACTTGAAAAATTGGCACAAAATGAGGTTAAAAATTTGCTGAAAAGTTACCCTCATATAAGATGTACCCCACTTTTGAAGTCATTTTTGGGTGCAAAAAAGTGCGTCTTGTTACTACGGTAGTGTTCGTCATTGTTTTCACTTGTAGCAGGAATTGCTTCACCTCGCTCAACCTATACATCAGAATGATCACATCAAGCTTCACTGTCTCCCAGACTGGGTGTCACTTCTGGCTGACAAGCAACTTGACTCGTCTTTGTCTCTTTGGGCGAGTTGACACCATTCAGCATCATGTTGCCTTCCTTTTGATGTTGTCAGGACTTCGTTTGCACGAACATTTGCAGGTTGTCCAGTGAACTTTTGCAGATGTCACACAGAACTGCAGTGGAATAGGTTGCGTCGTCCCTTGGTCAGCACGGCTTGTAGCCCTGGTCAAAACACTAAGCCCTTCCTGTCTTGAGTTTTCTATCTCCACAGCGTAGGGAACTCCGACGGGAAAATCGACTTGATATGTTTTGATCATGAGGGAAGGGCCGTTGTCTGTCTGGTCCAGTTTTCCTCTCAAGACACGCCAGGGTTACACACAGGCACAGGTACAGGCAGTCCTTGCTTGGTTTGAGGATACAAGACGCCACTAATGAGATCACTTGCCAATTCTATGTGACGGGATGTTGCTGTACAGTGTTCACCTGCCTGCACTGATGTACAGGTTCACCCTCCGCACTGATGTCACTGATCTTTGAAATCAGACACAATGTCTGCTCACATTGCGCTGAAAAACAGTAAGTCGCGAAAGATCAGCGTGTGCAACTTGTTCCAGGTTGGCTTCAAGCAACAAGGTGGCTTCAAGCAACAAGGTTTTGGCCAAATCCACACTGGACTCGAGCATGCAAATTTGGGGGCAATTCTTTTGGTATTTGCTTGCATCCAGTGTGAACACTCCTGTTCACAACAGAAAGTTCCATGTCGTATTGCCTTGCATCTTGTGTGGATTGAGTTCCTTTTCTGTCCATTGGTCACCCGAGGACGCTGTTGAGCGTGTATTGGTCGCAATTTTTTGACGGGCCCCTTGGAGTGACACAATTATGGTGAAGGATGTAATGCTACCTTCAAGTTTCACTGCTTCAAAACTAATTGTGACAAATCCAAGGAAATCTTCCTGAGGATTCTCAGCACAAAAGGCTTCGCGGGGTTGATTGCGTTTGCAGGAAGCCAGATTGTGGGTCTGTGTAGCTTCAAGCTCTGGTATTTGCTGTGATTTTTAATGGAAGGAACTGTCATGTTAACAGGCACTTCATTATTGGCACTTAAGATTAGAGTCTGTGATTCATTCAAAAACTGGCTGTGGACAAGGAAAGAGTTTCAAATGGTAAAAGTCCTGCACGGTTGAAATAAAACTGATCCAGGTTCTGGATGACAGAAGCCTTGCCAAGGTCTCGCATTGGCCGCGCAGTATCTGATTGTTCCCAGACGGAAGAATGCTTTTTGGCACGGCGCATGTGTCTGTTTTTCGATGAGAACAGTTCACACAATGCTAACTTCCCCGCTTTATGCCTTTATGCCTTGTTGGTCGCCAATTCCTACGATGAACAGCTGCTGTCATCTGAGCAACGGAAGATGTCAGTGCATCATTGTTGTGTCGAGTTCACAAAGGGAATAGGAAGTCAGGTTGAAGTGATCTTTTTCGGAGGCAAGAGCAGCTGAGCTTTTATAAGGGTTTGTGAAGCTGTGCAGAAGCTTCTGGAGATTGTGTAATGGGGTATTGGGGATGCATTACCTGTCTGTACTCAGGGTGTTTTCAGTCCTGGGATAGTCCGATACTCTGGGTTCAGAAATGTGGGGAGTCGTACTTGTCAGTTGTTTCAAGAATTTGCTTCCAAAACACGCAACACTTTTTGTTCCTTTTGCTGATTTGTACAAAAAAAAAATCGAGACTGCACTGGTGTTGTCTGACATGGAGCAGTCGGATAGTCTGGACAGAGAATCCGGCGTAGGGATCTAACCTGCGAGATATCTGCACAACATCAGCGCAACGGATCTGCCAATACCCATCACAGATTACAAGCCGGATGGCCGGCCATCTGCTCCAGGCTGCAGTGTAATGTACATGCCCGGCCTGTGCAGAAAGAAGAAACAACATCTGAACTGGTTGGCCACAAAGGCCAAGTACTTCGCTACCGCCATGCAATGCAGCGGGGGTTAGGGGGGTTTGGCATGTTCAGCGTTGTTGCAGGGGTGGCATGTTCAGAAGGGAGTGGGATATCCCTTGGGGTGGGTTTGACTTTGGTC
>JAAUYG010039405.1_pt1 | contig 10657 bp, 6 predicted proteins | sample 7278091 | NCBI WGS metagenome assembly JAAUYG01 (sample SAMN14350201, study PRJNA611818) | marine sediment metagenome | isolation source: surface marine sediment (0.6m) | place: French Polynesia: Moorea | collected 2018-08
AAGCGCTTTACATATTATTATCCCTGGCAGACCTGTTCAATCCGTCACTTGCTCAACTCCCCGGGGAGTATACACCCGCTCACACGCTTCAAGGCGCCACGGGTAATCTAATTTTACCCCTTGAAGACAAATTCTTAACTGTTGTGTAGTGATTTCTAGACTGGGTGTGACATCTGCACATAATGCATGGGGGTCCTTTTGTAGTGGTGTGGAATTGTCCCCCCCCACCACCACCACCACCACCATCGTGAAAATTGTAAGTTCTAAGATGAGTGATAAATGGTGTTAGGGGCGTAAAACTCATGCATGTATGGGGGAGGGGTCCATTAGACCCCATGGGGACTCAATTTCCACTATGAAATGGACCCCCAAGTTTTCCACTCTCATAATGATGAATGGACCTCGGGTTCATATTTCACCAGGTCCATTCACAATATGACACCAGTGCTGTTACTGACTGATGCCTGCTTTTCCAAACCATTTAAACTACTGACCAAGACTTTCTTCAGTTGTTGAATAACGTGAGCAGCCTTGATACATAGTCTTTGTATTGGAGAATTAACCATTTAAAAATTCACCAGAATTCCAGTCAAATATGTGGATGTTTACTACATCAACGGACAAGCACATTCGATTCATTTTGAAGGAAGCTGCTGCAATCCAAGATTGGTCTGTTTTACAATAACTAGCTAAGAACTTTTCTTAATTACTTCGTAATAATGTATATTTGTAATGCCATAAAGAAGAGTAGTAACTTCACCTTGCTGGGTAAAAACACTTATTCGGACTGCTTGATTTCCAGCCTGCTTATCGGTTACCAGAAGATTACGAAGGAGTCAAAGCATGTAAGTGTTCTGCAAACTAGACTACACTTATACATTGTATTTGTTGCCATTAATTTTGCTAGATATGGAGAGCTTGACATGTATATAAATATATTAAAGTTTGAAAACGTTTGACCACATGTGTATGGGAGAGAGCATTCATACCAATGTGTTATTGGAGTGTTTGCAATTGAGGCCCGTAACCCATGTTTTGAGTCTGCATAAAACTGAACCTGCAAGTAAGTTTTGGTTTAAAATTTTGATTTTTTTTTAGGCTTTACTACCGGTAAATCAATGGTCAGGTTCCTGCAGTATCTTAAATCTAGAAACAAACTTAACATGGTTGCCTTGGCAACCGTGATTTTTTTCCAGGCTTAGGATAAGTAAATATTAACCGGACTATTGTCAACTTTTCTAGAAATTCTCAGATCTCAAATCTCGGATATTGTTGCCGTGTTGATGCTTTTTTTGCAACTGCGTTTTAGTTATATGGACCACATTGTAATGCATTGCAGTAATACATCCAATGAAAGTTGAACCTCATCGGCAAAACCTGAGGAAGAACGATCCAGTGGCTCGGTACCAGAAGTATCGTCACAGTTGGAATTCTCAGAGGGCCCCGGGGGAGAAGGCACACAAGGACCTTCGCTGGAACGTACGGGAGCACATGCTGTACCACGACCAAGTTGTACAGAAGGTATGTCACAAGTACATGTTATTGTAGTACAGAAGGTATTACCCTGGTAGACATCTGACGGTTTAGGTGTTTTGAATTTAATGCATCCATGCACAGCTGAATGGTGCGACATGATGGCTCCAAATGTTGGCAGTGAATAACAGATGAACCTGCAAGAATGAAACTATTTGATTCGTTCAGCAATTTAGGTGGTATTGTTTTAGTAAATTCGTTCAGCGATGTAGGTGTTGTTTTGTAAATTCTATGGACACAGTCCTATTTTGTGGGCAGTTTATGCTTTAATTAACTATATTAACTGTATAGTATGCCTTACTTTGTGATGATAATGATAAAATCATCAGTATTACATAATCAATATACGCTAGAAACTGACTCATTGATAACACCAATATTTTGTACATCATTATTGTTAAAAGTATTAATGCATGTAACTCTCAACTCCATGTTCCATGCCCAATATAAAGAGAACAATCGCTCAGAGAGCCATCTCGGCAGGTTTCTCTTCATTAGAAACATCCCAATAGTATTCTGTAACTGGAGTAAATTTTCTGATTAGACAAGGCGTTGCTTACTTTCATAGTTTATTATATATAGCAACATTCAAATTAAAAAGTTACATGAGGCATACATAGCTTCATCACATCGGTGAAAGCTACTTACTCATTTAGCATATTGCAGTGGCATATCGGTACTTTCTATAGAGATCTTTTGTTCCCATTGGCTTCCAGAAAGCTCCCAAAGTATTCGTTCCCAACACGTACAGAATTCCATCCGATAAGAAGAGAAAGAATCTTCGATGGCAGATCCGGAATGACTTGGCACAAGGAGTGATCCCGCCGTCAATGTTTGACTGACATAAACTAAAGGAATTTGCATATTGTATATACTTAGTGATGAACAATTTTAGATAAAATGTAGTTATGCTATCGCTGGCACTGGTGGCATAAAGTGCATGTTTGCTATTAGATAAATGGGCCAAGATGAGTGTATATATGTATTGTACATGTAAGTGCATGTGGTTTTAGTAAACTGCTTATTTATTGGATACGATTATGTCCAACCGATGTTTCGATTGTTTTCTTGAATACCGTGTAATGGACGCTCATTTCACTATAGTAGCACAACAAACAAATGCCAGATTGCAACATGCCTTGTAAACAAACAACTCTGGAGCTACAAACAGGGCAATCAATACCTTTATTTTCACACCATTGTGAACACATATGAAATTCATTCCTAACGCATTATTCTGGATCTTGGATATCCTTTTTCTGAACCCATCACACTCTACAAATGCTCCTACACATGCACACATACTTCGTCAAAAGCAACGAAACTGTCCCTCTTATATGAATGTCTGCAACGTAATGATGCCACCACAGGATCTTGATCATGATAAACGTTCTGTAACAAAAGTGGGTCTATTGAACTTTTTTTCCTTGAAGTCCTGATTGTGTGCGTGGAACAGTATCCGTTCTTCTAGCCTTTCTAGTGCCGGTAACGTGAGCACCAGGGTTTCATGCTTCAGCATGCTGTACACATTCAGCCCTGTAGGTAAAAAAAGCACCCATCAATAGTGTCCATGAATTGAGGTTTTCTGTTTGAAAACCTCGTTGACAAGCTGAAGCACACAATCTGCCTTACGCGATCATTTGGTTGGAACTATGTGTAAATGCTCCGCACACACCATTCAAACCTATCTTATTACTATTAACCCTGACCACCTCAGAAATATAATCACCCTAGAATTATCGAGAGCACCCCCAAGGCCCAATGTTGTATACCACTGCTATAGTGTTTCAAAATTTAGACCACCTAAGAATTAAGCTCTGGCATCGTCTGGGGGTGGTCTTGCTACAAAACTATCACTGTACATGTACATTATTGGGATATATTACAAACTATTTAATATTTGACCATTACAAATTCATAAGTTAGGCATTTCGAAGGACTTAAGGGAAACCTACCATAGACCGGCATCAAGTTGTACTGAGGTATCACATCTGTTGCCATGGCAATGTTTCGAGGAGCGACGTCCGTACTGAAATACCAGGAACATATCAGTTTTCTTTGCAACCGAGATTCAGACATCAAAAAAAAAAAAAGAAGCAAAAAGTCTATATGTTGTAATAGCATAAATAAAAACTTACTTTTGAAGGAAACTGTGCAGAAGGGATTGACAATACAGTAGAATCTGTCTTGGAAGAAGACGGCCCCCAGTGGCCTCAAAAATGGTCTCAGTCAGGTGGTGTTTCATAGCAGGTTAGTTGTATTGAAATGTGGAACTTTTTACCAGAAATATGTGGTCCTCATGGCAGTGGTCTGTCAAGACAGGTTTCACTTTAAATTAATAATACTCTGCTGAACCAGATGTTTCTATAATACCAAATGCGAATCTAGTTTGAATCACAAAACTTTCAAAGCCAACAGCAAAGAATCACCTCCATGGGGATACATATTTACTGTTAAGCATTGTTGATGATTGAGAGTTTTTTATAACATCTACATGTACGCCAATGCATCAGTCTTTTAGCTTCATCAACGTCTTTGTGGTATGATTGACAGAAATTAGAACTTACTGGTCAACAAAAAGGACAGACAGTCCCCAGCCTCTTGATTCAATAAGCTCTTCTAGATACTGGAAGCAAAAAGCCCACAAAAATAATTCCCAAGACTCAATTTTATCTCCTTCAGCATTTGAATTACTAACATGGCAACTGCATTTTAAAACCACCCATTCAGCCCGAAAATTCTGTGTTTTAAATTGAAGGTGGTCAGTGTCAAAGAAGGGATATTAATATTGAACATATTTATATTTTGGCAGTGTTGGTAGTGGATGGTCTTTAAGTGATAAGATAGAACAAAGTCTTAAAATGGGTGGGTCTTAAAGACGTTAAATCACAGGGCCTGAAATATTGGTGCATGTATTATAGATAGATATTGACAAGAGAATGTGTAGCAGAGATTTTTAAGGACAACTATATCCCGATGAGGAAAACTGATTAAGGCTTGATAATAGAGACATAAATCTTTAAGTTATTAGAGCCAATAATTGGTGAATATATCAAAGAAATCTCGAGTAAACGAGTCCATACTTATTACTTACGTCTGGTTCATCAGTTGGCAATTCAAGGGAGTCGACAATATGTAGATTTTTCTGAAGGGAGCAAACAAATTGAATTATATGTCACAAGAGTCTTCAAATCGTATCATGTTATACAAACGTCTAAGAACAGATCTACGAATTCACAGTTAGAAATGATCTATTGGACAATCTGAACTATGTTTAATTTAAAAGCAAGTGGCCAAGGTTACCTTCATCCATCCTGTGAACAAAAGCTGAAGTCAGAAAGCCCATTTCTCAGTTGTACACAGAAAGACCTGAACACGCTTATTCTTGACTGATCAGAATTCACTAAGTTTGGTCTATACAGTGGTGCAATACAAATATCCCTCCATTTTAAGACCACCTTCAAGCTGAGACCACATTTTTGGCTGAATGGGTGGTATTAAAATGAAGGAACCACTGTATGCCATATGCTGGTTCATATCCCACTCTGCTGAGATACAAATTTCATTCCATATACCCAGTCCAGTTTGATGCCATCACCCTATTGATAACATATCACTTCAGTATTTTCACATAGGGCCCCTCTAGTACATGTAGTTTAACAACTGCTATCGAGTGATCATCATATTTGTACCAGTAGTCACTTTTAAGACACTTTGTTTTGCCAAAACAAGGTGACAAGTCATTGCCTGGAAAAACATAATTTGTGAAGGCAGGACAGTACCCATTAAACTAATTATTATTAAACTTAACAAAACCAATACTACTACAAATATCATGTATCACACCATTGAGCTTCATTAAATTGACTGTTCTACTATTAATAACACTTTAAAGTAAAATATTCGATTTAAAGAAAAGAATGGCACACATATATTTGTAAACAACTATTCCAAATGACTTTTTACCTGTGCATATTTTATGGTGAGAGCAGTCTTCAATCCTAGGAGCCGTTTGGTTTTACTTAACATGAAGAAGTAAGATTTTGGACCTCTTGGGCCATGGGCTTTCCCTCCTGAAAACACACCATGGTACCGACATTGTAAAATGTAACCAATGAGATTCAAACATCTGGAAAGTCGATTTTGTCAATTGTCCCGATCGATGCCATTACCCTGAAACTGAATTAGTTTTTGTTTCTATTTAAGCACATATAGCATTTCTAAGCAGTTTTCTTATCGCTAAAAGAGCTGGAATTACAAGAATATTCAAAGGAATTAAGCAGCAGCCTTTAGGGGGTTATGAAAATATACCCCTACCCACATTTTCTCCGAAACAAAATTTTACAGCATACAATGTATATTACGGTATTAATTAATGCCTCATGCTTATGCAACAGCAGCCAAGTGAATGCTGGTTCTCCAATATGACCTAGAAACTTAAAGCAATATTTACACCAAACTTTGTAAGGTTATCACCCAAACAAGAGTTGTTGGTACGTATTAATGTCTATAATCCGCCTCCGTACAACCACACACATTAAATATTGCTTCCATACCTCCAATGGTGTTTTATCCAATTTTGATCAGTCTAATATAGATAGATTACACAAATTTCATATACTGCACGGTCATTGTCATATTGTGGTAGTTAAGATACTAAGATTGAAAAGTTTTATGTTTCACAGAGAAAATCGTTGAGGCTTTTAAATTTCTATCAAGGTCACATTCTTGTAAAATGTTGCCTATGGTTACGCACTGTATTTCAATATATGAACAGCTCCTATGCCGCTTGTATAAATTTACTGTTGAAGCTTAAACAGTACAATATCATAAAATAGGTTGCTAATATCAACTGCTATAAATGGAAGGATCTCCAATCTCACGGAGCTTATCGCACACAGTTGCTTGTGTAAATGGAACATGTGCATATGTGTGTAAATCGCATATTTTCTTATCATTCAGAAATATTATAGTTAATATTTTATGTACATGTATTTTGATTCGGTGGAAACAATAGTGACAACAGGCTTGTTTGAAATAATGCACAAAATGAAACAGATACCTTTATGAGCCGTAATGAGTTGATGCTATTTTATTTTTATTTACGTGCAGCATAAACTGTGATAATTGCACAATCATTGATTTTATACATTGTTTAGATGTTTATTATTAAGGGGAAGGGTGTCACAGGAGTCAAACAATTTATTTTTGTATGGACTTAGCTGTTAGTCCAAAAAAAATAAATCGCTAAACTAGTGTGCTAACCCTGTTACTATATACCTGCTGCTTCAATTTAAGCACATGTTAGGTGAGATTAAGTCGTATTTTAGACAAGAAAAGACCATTTTGATACATTGCTTGCATGGAATATTTCCTTTTCATATCTTTAGGGTATATAGCATCAGCCCAGATAATGGTGATGCAACCAAAATAAGCAATAGAATGGTGTAAACGTAGAGCACATGCGCTTCTGCTAATAGCTGAAAAGCTGGGTCCGGGTCAGGCAGTTCATCGTGCAGTTAAGAGATTTATTGCGCAATCATTCCAATGGTAAAGAATACCTATGGAAATCTTTTCAGGTACTAGTATATAGTACTAATTTATTGTTATTATTATTATTATTACTATTATTATTATTATGTGGTACTAGTAGGTTGAACTACTGGGTTCAGTTGCAATTTTAAAGCAAAATCTCACCTCCGATAAACAAAGGTGACCGAATGCTGCCATGTCTTGCTCTTCCCGTGCCTTTCTGTGGCCATGGTTTCCTCCCTCCCCCAGGCATCTCCGCTCTGGTATACACCTTATCATAGTTCTGGGTGGACAAAATATTTTCATGAATTATATCTTTTCATATCATATTAATGTTGCATGTAGTCGAAGATACAAACAGTCATTTTAACAACTTGAAGGCTCTTATATATTTTCTAAACATGTATTGTTTGTTATTTATTTAGATGCATGCGAACAATGAAGTGAAACCTATTACTACAAAGCCACTGATATATACACCCCTTATCAGTGTGCCAATAAATATCAATCATTAGCATAACAAAAAATTTTGCAAATGTCCCTGTGCATTTCTAATCTTGAAATATTGGTTCCAGAAATTTTTCAACAGACCCACCTGCATTACATGCAGCTATTAAAAACCAGGAATGTTAGTTGCTACTGGACTCTGGATTCACCTAGAGGAAGATCTTGTCTTTTAGCATCACGTTTTTGAAACGACAGACGTTTCGACCACTCCCAAGTGTCAACGGTCAGCTGACCAACCCGGTCATGTGATTGCCTCACCTTCCGTACAGTGGCCAAGACCGCTTAGAGTGGCTGAAACATCTGTGTTACAAAATTCTGAGAGGTACAAGCTTGTTCCTCTGACCATTAAGAAATAAGAATGAATGCAAAACTCACTATGTGCTTATAGAGTCGTTGCCAATGAATGTTCCACCAGAGAATATCAATTCTGAAAGTAAGAATCCATACTTGAAAACATACAGCTATCAAAGAGGTTTAATGTTACACACTATTCTAAAGTAAAATTTTTGGTTTTAAAAAAATGTTAAAAAGTTTGGTTAAACTTTAGCTCTTGAATTCTACACATATCTTGCCCTTACGTGATTAAATCAACTGGCCTATATATGACCAACTTCAATCAGTCAGTACTAGGAAGCCAACTGGTTACTTAATTCTTTTAATTTCTGGGTCAGAACTATGATCAGTTTTGGCTTCGATCGCGACTGGCTTGAACTCTTAGGATCCACTCTACCTGGGAAAAACTGAAAAAATCTCCGGATGTAGATTGACAATCCCCAGCTTCTCATCTGGTATTTCACTGAGGGACTCAAGCCAGGCCTGGCGTTTGGGTGCCCAGTATGGATTAAACTGTAGCTTTCGTGATGTCATTAGTGGCAGCGACCTTTTGTCAATAGTTGCCATGGCCGGAACTGCAAGAAAAGATAACCATTTTGACAAAAATGGTGTGTTCTGTTTATGAGCAATTTGAAAAGCATGACTAGTACATGTACATGATGTATTGATATTTACAACGGGGATAATATTTTTAAAAGTTGCATTATTGAAGCTTATTTATTACAAAAACAAAATTTACAGAAGGATTTCACAGCAAATAAAATATACATGGCTGTGTGCTCTGGTGTACATTTTTACTGGGAACCCATACATGTAACTTGCACACAATAAACTTGTTGAATGCTGCAGTAGCATTACCTGGCTGTACATACATCAGTATGCATCTGGTGGTGTTACTCTTATCATTTGGGTGACACATGAACATGAAATTATATGAACAAGTTTGTTTTGTAGGTATATGTAAAATAACTTCAGGGTACAACCGTACTAGTACATACATGAACCATGTGAACTGGAAGGTGTGGTTTCTGCAGAAGATGAAGGTGCCACATCCTGCAGGCAGGCGCATGATCTGCTGAGAAAGACCTGAAACACAATTGTGTATCAGTTGTAGAGTATACATAATCATGACAATGGTACTATTCATCGTTCCTTTAATTAACAAAACAGAACTGGGCCGGAATTCGCTGGCCAATGGTGCCAGAGCTCGAGGACGTCTCACCCTCCGCTACAAAGACACATGCATCTTGCCAAGCATGATATGAGAGATGTGAAAATCAACATCAACGCATGGAAAGCCCCGCGGAAGACTGCAGAGCTTGGAGGAAGTCTGCTGTCCGAAGCGGGGTTGAGGGGGCCGAGGTCGACCGCATAGAGCAGCTAATGCAGAAAAGAGCCAAGCAAAAGGGGAGTTTGTCTAGCTCGACTGCCCCTGGGTTCATGTGCTCTGCCTGTTCCAGAGACTGCTACTCCCATATTGACTTACACAGCCATACCAGAAAGTGCTACACTTGAACTCCCTTGTGCTATAACGTTGTCTCTCAATGCTACACCCGATGGCTACAGCTGTAATGTTACTATCTCAATGCTACGTTCAGCGGCTACAGCATGTGCTGTAATGTTGTTGGTTTCTCAATGCTACATTCGGTGGCTAGAGTGGTTGCTGTTACATTGCTGTCCTGTTAATGCTACAGCAGTTGTCGTAGCATTGTCATCTCGGTATCCAGTCGTTTCGTCACGGCTATTTTTGTGTGACGAACTGGCCGGCAACTGATGGTGGAGAGAGGGCTTGTGGTGGACCCAGGGTAAATTACTGACCTTCCCAAACATGTTTATTTCAAATTCTTCTCCCATAATTACTAAGTAATTATGGGAGAAGAATTTGAAATAAACAAATACTACTGTATCAAATTTTGTTGTAATATGGTCTGGGTTTATGAAATTAAACTCCATGAAGCCCTCATTTAGAGCTGGTATATTTTTTGCCATGATTAATGTTATAACTTACTAATTAACGAAGCAGACAATAAAGGTTCAACCTTTAAAACATGCAGGCAACCTCTGCAATGGCTTTGATGATTAGCCTATGGTATAATAACAAAGTGCTGGACACCTAACACGCCTTTGATTAGGTAACTCGGGTGTGATGAACTGACTGTGACAAAACCATAGTTGTGATGAAACGACCATGTGACGAAACAACCGTTTTAAAAACCGTCATCTCAATGCTACACTTGGTGGCTACCACAGCTGCTATGATGCACGTTTCCCTTCTCTACTTCCTTCCCTGATATCCTGCACAGCTGCAGTGCAGCATCCTGTTACGTAGCCCCAAGTGACCGTCTACCTTATACTGCCGTAGTACTTGAACCATCGGTCAGATAAAGGGTTGTTCAAAGCTACCTGTTATGTACCTCCCTCTCATTTTCCTATTGTGTACTTGCTACATTGGATAACAAATCTCTCCAAGTATTATCCTGCAATCAGTCACATCTTTCTCTACTATTTACCGGTACTGTTGAATAGTCCGGGGCCCAGGGAGTCAAATTTGAAATTGGCAAATTAGGAACCTGAAGAGATGCGCTACGGAACTACGAGAACTGGCATACCAGTTCTTGTTCGATCAAAGCTCGAATATGCTTGTTCCGTATGGGATCCATACCTGACAAAGGACAAGGACCTCCCACAAAACATCCAACAGAGAGGAACACACTTCGTCAAACAAGAACATAGACGAAGCAGCAGCGTCACC
>JAAUYG010190318.1_pt1 | contig 10657 bp, 10 predicted proteins | sample 7278091 | NCBI WGS metagenome assembly JAAUYG01 (sample SAMN14350201, study PRJNA611818) | marine sediment metagenome | isolation source: surface marine sediment (0.6m) | place: French Polynesia: Moorea | collected 2018-08
CCCCCCCCCCCCCCCCCCCCCCCCCCCCCCCCCCCCCCCCCCCCCCCCCCCCCGGGGTAGATGAGTACGCGCGATCAGTACGGACTAAGTACATAGTGTCCCAGCATGGTATGGACTAACACAAGCCAGAGGAACACGCCGATGAAGTATACCAAGCCCTGGGTCAAAATTTCAATGCAGCTAGCGACAGATCCCCGGCGTGGGACGTTACACGGGCTCTCAAAATCCAATACCAGCCATCGAAAGTAATTCAATATTTGTTTCAGTAGTACAAACACAAGAACATGCACCTGGCTAGATCAGAATATTCCAAACACATAATCGCCAATTACTAGGACTATGTGCCAGGTATGTCTCCCTTGCGTTGGGCTCCATGCAGAAAGAGAGCGATTTAAGACACAGAGCAGATTGTCAGTATTGTTTGCTATCGATGTATGTATGCTATGTGCATAAGTCTATTTTTGTACCACGTGAAACTGGTGTGACATATGGAGTGTCTCTCCACAAACCTGACGCAACGTCGATGAAAGGTGAAAAACTGGAACGCCACGGAGCTCGAAGGGCAAAGAGGCGGTCTAGTAAATTACTTGCGCGGATTTTAACTTGCCACAAAACACAAGCAAATAATACCATGATGGCTTACTGATATATGGATCTCAAATCCCACCATTAAGACACTAGTTACATGGTACACGGTACATGGATGTCAAGGTTGTGCTCGGACCACAAAAAAGTGACTTGCAAGGATAAGTAATTCCTATCAAATCACTGGGGTACATGTCTTCAGTTTTCAGCCCTTTACCAAGTGAGCCGAGAATTAAGTAAATTATTTAAAAGAGAAATCTGGTATAAAAACATACTCTATTTTGAATACAAGGTAAGCTATTTGTTCAATGTGTTCGCATATTGTACATCATCATTTTGTTATTATTATAATTATTATAATTATTATTATTATTATTGTTATTATTATTATTATTATTATTATTATTATTATTATTATTATTTTATTATTTTTATTATTATTATTATTATTATTATTATTATTATTATTGTTATTGTTATTATCATTATCATTATCATTATTATTATTATTATTATTATTATTATTATTATTATTATTATTATTATTATTATTATTCTGTGCAATTTTCTCATATTGTAACTCGGGTTTTCAAAATGAAAATTTTCTTATAGTTTCGAATGTTTTCCAATGAAACTATTGATAGTGTTTCATATGGCACTCAAGCAGTAGTTGCTACAATTTGGTGACTGTGCCTCAAGAGTTCGAGTTGAAGGTACTTGATATACACCAAGCATATACCTTAAACCTTGTCAAAGGTGGTAGTCTTTGTCTATAAGGTTCTAAGAACATAGAGAAGTGAACATGTATATGGCTATTAATCTAATAGGTTCTGATTTGGGAAGTGGGCATACTTAATGCCAAGATACATTGGCCTAATGTTTTATTTTGCATTCAAAATTACACATTAAGAGAGATTCCGGAAAGGCAAAGACGGTATTAGATCGGCTTGGCCAATAACAAAACATTATGGCAATATTACAATATTTCCGCATCATTGATGCTTTTTCCCACCATGATCGATAAAATATGTCTGTTCATCACTGTCGACAATCTGATTTAATTTCTTGCACATACCTAGTGGTAGTTGTGAAACATAGGGTTTTATATCCCGGTGAATAATTTATTGAGATTTGTGTTAACCCCTTTTGAAACAAAGGAACTTCAAGCAAAAGAAATGCACCTTATGAGAAAAAGAAAACTGATTAATTAAACACGATTCAATTCTGTTCATTTAGGCCTGTTTTAGAGTTGCCAAACATACATGTATTCCACGCAGGTGTCAGTAGATTTTTTTTTTGCGAAAACGGTAAAGACGAAATAAATTATCGCCAAGCATTTTATAATATTATACAAATAAATATGGTGTTTGAAGTCTGTTCAAATAGCATTAATATAATCTCAATCCCTTTTCAGACCATGGGCAGTCGTGAATTGCTAAATTATGCTGTGACCCTTGTGTTGTTTATGCTATCTGGCTCACATGGTGCAAGGATTTTGATGATACCAGTCGACCATCACAGCCACGTCAACCTGTTCGCAAATACAGGGAGGGCTTTACAGAGCAGTGGACATGACGTGTATGTCCTGGCCAACATCAGACACAAAGCTGCTGTAGAACGATCTGGGTTGACAGCCATTTTGATTGACGCCCCTTCAGCGCCGTTTCTGCAAGGAGAAAAGTACGACAAATTTGAGGATGCCCTCATTAAAAACGACGCCCTTCAGCAGTTTTCCGCTGCTAGGTCTATCGTAGGAACCGTAGAGGACCAGGTTGACATAGTTCTTACATCAGACCTGATAAATACCCTTAGAGAACTACAGTTGGATCTAGCATTTGTAGACGGCTCGGGATTTGCTCAAAGCCTTTACGTAATTCCATACAAGCTGGGGATACGGTACATCACTCTCACTGCTACCCATTTACCATGGCTGGCTGGTATACCATCTCTGCCTTCGGTAGAACCGGTGCAAATCAAATACATTCCAGAAGAGTCTAGCTTTCTGGAACGACTGGAGCAGCTCATTCTGTCCATCATGATCCATGCTATGCCACATTTTCTGTTTTACAAAAGTGGACTTCTAGCAAAGCACATCCCTTCTTCCGAGATAGCCACAGTGAGAGAGCTGCACGACCGTTCTGAGCTATGGTTTGTCAACCTGGAAAACATCTGTCTGGACAGTCCCAGGATATCAGCTCCACATTATCACTTCATTGGGGGAGTCGGTGTTGAACCTGCTAAAGCTTTGCCCGCGGACATTGCTGAATTTATAAGTACTAGCAATGCACCACAAGGAGTGATTGTTGTCACGTTTGGTTCATTGGTAAAGCGGGTTCCTAGGAGTATATTGCACAAGATGCTCAATGCCTTAGGCAGACAACATCAACGGGTCATTATGAGAAACGACGATGACGTACCAGACAATGTACCCTCCAATATCCTCATCAAACGGTGGCTCCCACAGAATGATCTTTTGGGTCACCCCAACGTGAAGCTGTTTGTGACACACGGAGGTCAGAACGGACAGCTGGAGGCCCTCTATCATGGCGTCCCCATGGTAGTCATGCCGTTTGCAGCTGATCAGTGGAACAACGGGCAGAGGGTGATGCACAAAGGCTATGGGGAAATGGTAGACCCCCGCGACTTTACAGAAGACGAGTTGTATGAAACTGTCAAAAATGTGGCCAATAACCCATGGTATAGAGAAAACATTCAGAGGTGTTCGAAAATTTTCAAAGCGTTGCCAGACCCCAAGGAGACCATAATAAGATGGACCAATCACATCCTTGAGCACGGCGGAGATCATCTGAAACCACGTAGTATGAAAGTTCCAATGTGGCAGTTCTTTATGTGGGATATCTGGGCCACAGTCCTTATAGGCGTGCATCTTCTAATCTATGTCTCAGTTGTGTGCTTTCGTTGCTGCAGGCGTTGCTGCAGGCCCTGCTGCAAGCGTTGTTGCAGCTGTTGCTGCAGGCGTTGCTGCAGCAAGCGATCACAGAAAGACAAAGCAGATTAATATTTGCTGGAAGAGAGATCGTAACAGAACAAATCATGTTAATAATATCAGGTATACACAGTCCTTGTAGTCGCCCATGTTGTGATCTATGTCTCAGTTGTGTGCTTTCGTTGCTGCAGGCGTTGCTGCCGGAATAGAAATGAAAAAGCAAAATCAGAGTAATGTCGCTAGAAGAGATCATAACATCGATACAAATCATACCTGATATTATCGAGTATCCACAGTTCACAGTTGCGATGTAGAAATAGGATAAGTGGCCACAATAAGTTGGCCTTTATGTACAGAAGTATTCACAGGCTATGTAGTGGTATATGATATACATGTATATGGTAGCTTAAGTCTTACCGTTCATTGTATACTGTTACATGCTATATGTTTCCAAGGATGGATGGATGGATGGATGGATTGATTGATGAATGGATGAATTGATTGATGTACGTGGACGTCATGTCACAAAGCTTCATTTAAGACTCGGGTTGTTGTATGAAAATTACCAAATAAATGACATTGGGATATAAAATAAAATTACACAATTTACTGTAATTCTTTTTTCCTGTTAGCGATCAAGCAAGGTCTAGTAGCTTTGTGCAAAAACGGCTAGTATCATCTCCGTCATGAACAATATGTCATTCCAGTAATATAAGGAATAAAACACTCTATATTTCCTAGATGCTTCTTGCGCACCGAATGTAACGTGAAGAACGTTGCTTCGTGGTAATTGCTTATATGAGTGAAGGAGAATGTTTAAGGTGATATTGTAGCATGTAACTTGTTAGTCTAGTAAAAACTTTAAACTGTGTCGGTTTTCCAATAGTAGAAATGTAGCTGCATATCTGAAAAATCACCTATAAATGATAGCTGTTGTGGGCAAAACATTATACAGCAGACAATCCAAACGTTTGCATTTTCTTCTGCGGTGCTAAAATAATGCATGACACACGTCCGTTACTTATAACATTCACGGGTCAGCCCCATCAATAACTTTTCCTTTACCGTCCTGACACAGAACAAACAGCACCTGTTTGTACAGTTTTAACTGATGATAAGAACAAACTAGTTGTGTCAAGAAGTCGCACTCGGTTTTTAAACAGAGTGTGCAATAAATGGACTAGTGGTGCACTGTAATTATAATTATTATATTGTTATATACCTGAACAAAATCCCCCTATACTTTACCATTGGAGCGATCGTACAATAAATCTCTATTTGAACGATGAACTTTCTTTTATCGTACTCTGATCCCAGCGCAGCTTTTCGGCCAATAGCAGAGGCGCGTGTGCTCTATTTTTACATAATTCAACAAATTGTTTCGGCTGCGTTGCCAAGGTCCCGAGCCGTTGCTATATGCCGTACAGGCATGGAAAGGGAAAATGGGAGCAATGCCGTTAAAGAGTTAACCAGCAGCGTTATCGTACTTGTTCAACCATTTATTTTTGTATGGACGGACAGCTGTATTCCGACGTTGAATTCATGCGATAACCCTTACCTTAAATAACCCCATCTTCGTTTTGCAAATCCACCCTATACGGCAGGGTTGTTCGTTCACTAGCCCTACGATTAGCACTCCCAGTACTGTGAAACATGGCCAGAATTCTAAGGAAGTCTTAACGTTCAGGTAAAGTTCAATGTATTCAATACAGTACTGAACAGTGGTGTATTTTCCCAGGACTGATGAGAATTCACCTATTTCCCTTGTCCACCCTTCAAGATCCCATTGTACTAAACTAGGTCCTCTGGGAGCGCCGAAATTACCCTGAATTTATTTTTGTTTTCTTTCAAAGAACTTTCTTTTGCTTGAATTTCGTACATACATGTAACTGGGAATACGATACAGTCTGAAAGATATGTTTCGCCACCTATTTACCCTTAATCCCGACTCCTTATCCAGTCACATCAGGAATAGAACTCTCTTCCCTATAGCGACGGCTGAAATAAACTTTTAATTACGGTTACAGTGGCTTGAACAATGGAGACAGAACGTCGGATGTAGAAATAGGGTCAAATGCAGGTCAACTCGTTAAGGCTTCGAAATTGTTGTCGACATTCGCTATTTCCATGTTTTAAGTGAAGCCCAATGCTGTAAGTGCAGTACGTTTGTTGTAAACAGATGTAGATTACCTTGTAGATTATCATTTCATTAACAGTCGTTAGTTTTCGGGTCTGTACTTCTAATTTCATATCGATATTTTGTTCTCTATTATCGCTCATACCGCCATCTGCCCCCCCCCCCCCTTTTTTTTAGAATAAACCGTGTCGTGTTCCACCCACAACATACACCACTACCCAAATGCAACGAACATGTAATAGCTCATATATGTAGGTCAATACGCTTGAGTAAAGACTTATGGATGAACCAAGTCGCACTTTGACCACGTAAACCTTATGTGGCATGATGCTGTGCACCGCCATCGGCCAATGAGCTGGCAACTTGGCTGCGAAAAGTACAAGTATATGGTGGTCACAGGTCAGAATGTATCTGGGGCGCAGCTAAATATAGATGTAGATCTGCGTATGATACCGACCATTATGTAATCCCTGGTGTGACTGCGGCAGCCGCACTTTTGCAACCACGTACACCCAGTATCACGTTGGTAGAGCTTTGCTTACTGAATCCAATTTTAAGAAGGGTTAATTATGGAGCTTTCCAATACGTTTGTACTTCTGTCAGGGGTTATATTATTAATCCTGACATTGTGGTTCTGGCGCAAACGTTATGTGAACGCTCTAAGCCATTTCCCAGGGCCCGTCGAACTACCAATAGTAGGGAACGTATTTCAGATTGATTGGAGCAGGCCTAGGCTGACCTTCTTTGAATGGAGCAAAACGTACGGCACGGTGTACAAGGTACGGCTTCCTTTCGGACCTGTCATCATGGCGTCTGATTACGACAGCATACACCAAGTGTTGATCAGCCGGGGCAATGATTTCAGCAACAGGATGAGAACTTGTTTCAGAATTAAATACATTAGCGACTATGATGCAGTAATTTTCAAGGATTCTGATGTCACGTGGAAGACACTGCGAAAACTGAGCCATGGGTACCTGAAGCAGTTTGGCTCCGGGATGTCGCGACTGGAGGCCATCCTTTCCGAGGCCTCCCATTACATGGTTAGGGAGTTCAAATCCAAGCGAGGCATTCCTATTGATTCACTTGACACGCTGAAGACAACGGCGCTGAGCAGCATATCGGTCTTGCTGTTAGGACAAGCACCGACTCAGGATGATGCTATCTTCCACACTCTCATGAAATACGAGCGAGAGTTTGTTCATTATCTTGGCCTGGATTCCGTCCCGCTGCTTCTCTTGGATACGTTTCCTTTCTTGATACACCTGCCATTTTCTAAATTTGCCGAAGTGAAAGAGTTCGTTAGGTACCAGGATCATTGCTGGGAGCAGATCAAGGAGATGCAGAGCCACTCCACCCACGAGAGCCTCAGTAAGCTGCTGTTGAAAAACGTCGGGGAAGGGGGGATCACAGAACGCCAGGCGGCACTAACGAGCCTCGCTCTCATATTTGCAGGCGTACATACTACGTCCATCACGCTACACATGCTCCTGAACACGCTCGCGTTCAAAGTGGAAATTCAAGAGAAGATCCGTCAGGAGATTTCTGATGCAATTGCCGATGGTAAGTCTGGTGACATAACCTTGGAACATAAAGCCCGGATGCCGTATCTACGTGCCACCATCTTGGAGTGTCTCCGGCACTACACCACTGCAACCCTAGGGGCACTTCCACATGTGGCTAATCAGGACACTGAACTGACTGGATACGGCCCCGTACCGAAAGGAACCATCGTGTTTATTAACACGTGGGCCCTGCATCACGACGAGTCCTTCTGGGATGAGCCGTACAAATTTTGCCCTGGTAGATTTCTGGATAAGAATGGAGATGTGGTTCCTGCAGACCACCCAAACCGGAAGCATCTTCTTCCATTCGGAGCAGGCCCTCGGGTGTGCCTAGGGGAAACCTTTGCCATGGCCCGCTTGTTTCTCTGGACGGCAGCGGTTATCCAGAATTTTCACATCACCCCAGCCCCAGAGTCTGATCCTGGTTGGACTGATCCTAGGGTCCATCAGGATAACGTACTCATTAAACCCCTTCCCAATAAAATAATATTTACGCCAGCTGCTTCAGCATGAAGATGACGTGGCCGCATTTGGGTATTTCAAAGACATTTCCAGTCCTAAAGATTTCCACAGTCTGTGTTTTAGTTCGAATACCAGGTGTTGTCTCCTTCAAGTTTAAAGTAAAGCTTCGATACGCCAAGCTTGTAAATCCTTGTCTTTTTCATTTATTTATTTTATTTTATTTTGTTTTTGTTTTTTTGTTTTTTTATTTTGTTTTTGTTTTGTTTTGCTTTGTATTCCAAAAGAATACTTTTCTGAGGACAACTGAGATACATTTTCAAGAGATGCTTGAACATTTTAGGAGCGATTTTTAGGAGTACTGTTTTGACAATTTTGCTCCCATGGGGTCCCATCTTTGTGAACAAACACGAAACACAAGAAGCCAATTGATCTAGACGCCCTGTTTGATAATAGCACTAGATACCACAAGTGGGATCATTATACAAGCTTCCACACTTCCCATAAGTTTGACCTATGACCTATAAGTACAAATGTGACTAAATATCCAACCTAATGACACATTTTACTCGCCCTATTATTATCGATAAATAATATACATATTACTCCCCATTATACTCCCTATTAGTGTTTAACATTAGCATATGACTTAACCCAGTCTTTTTACGAGATTCAAGCCTTCTCAATTTGAATTACCTTAAACTTGACCTTTCAAGATCGCTCAATGCCAAATCTAATGACTCATTTGTACTGCCAGTACATGATTTCCTATTCATGTTTAGCATATGTTGGCCTAGTAACTCATCTTTTTTATGATATACAAGCCTTCAAATCCGACTGACATTGAATTTGGCCGTTCAAGGTCACCCAAGTTCAAATGTAACGGTGTGGCTGGCCCTCCCATATATGACTTCCTGTAAGTGTTTAACAGTAACTTGTGCCCCCACTGCCAAGGCACTCTCTAGAGCACAGAACTAAACATAAACAAGATTAGTACACGCGATCGGTCTCACTTTCAGGGTCACTCAAGGTTCTGGTTCCTTGGGTAGCGGTGCGCGCTTACACAGAGGCTGGTGCATATCAATGGTGCTGAGCGACCGGATGCTTCCAGTAAAGGGTTCACCGTCTGATTCGGTGTGCTGTTCCACTGTGGTATAGTTCTGGGAAAGTATAAGTTTTTAGAAACCTTGGTCTTAGGACTATAGTGATAGAACTGATAAATCTGTCCCTCACTAGGTATAATTCCTCAGAGTTAATTGCCTTGATCTTCTTCATGGTTGTTAAACGCAACGCACAACTGTTTTGCATTCTCAAACAGGGTCTATCCTAACTTGTCCAACCTGTCTGAGACGCTCCTAGAACATCTGTTGTCTTTCATGGTGATGTGTGCTGCTCTGAGTTAGCGGGACTCTAGCTTAGTGATGTCTTTGTCTAGCTATGGGTCCCAGGTATCACACGCATACTCCAGCCGTGATCGTCTGCTTTATACAGAAGATTTAATGGTGCTCTCCACTACAGAAGAAGGTGTTCAAAGCAGCTTAAGCAAACTTCAGTCTTTATGTGTAAAATAGAAACTTGACGTCAACTCGGCTAAGTCAACAATAATGTGCCTAAGTAAAGCTTGGTAGATACAAAGTAAAAGACAAGAACTTTATGATAAGCGATGATGAATTAGAATATTCCAGCGCACGTACTTATTTGGGAATAGATCTAAGTCAGGATTCTCAAAATCTGCCCAACAGGCACCATACAAAAAAAAGCACTGCGTGCCTGGTTTAAAATAAAGAAGCTAGTTACCGGATCAAAACTATCATCTATGGCAGTGTTAAAATGTTTAATCAACTAGTCAAAGCCATTGCCTTATATGGAGCAGAGGTCTGGGCACCTTATTTATTAAAGTGTGTGAGAATGCCCAAATTAATGGAAAGCATTTATAAATTTTGCTGCGACAAGCTAAATCTAACACTGTTCAGACATATTCTTGTGGTGCACAGAAAATTTCAATTGAGTGTAATAATGGATGAACTGGGCAGATACCCACTGGCAATAGATATCATGTATGGAGGAATCTCCTCTCAAACCGAGATTATATAGAGACAAAAGAAGAAAACTCTTCTAAAAGAAGCCCTACGACTGAAGCCCTGCGACTGAGTGAGACTCTTGCAGAAAACAACATAGCAAAGCCGTTTGGGGGAACAAATACAAGCGGCTTACAAAAACACTGGACTAAATTAAAACAAGGGACATCCCTTTAAAAAGGAGGATTAAAACTGAGGATTAGTAAAATTAAGTCAAGTTTTTCGTGGATTCCAACTGAGCCAAAGATGAGAACCTAATAAAATTCAAACTACCTTTTGTCCAGAAAGACTACCTAACGAATATTAAGGATTACAATCAGAGATGTGCTCTGACCAAGCTTAGAAGAAGTGCACATAAACTGGCGATTGAGAAAGGACGATATGCTAGACCACCCATTCCTGCCACCCAAAGAACATGCAATATATGCCAAAGCCAGGAATTGAGGATGGGTGCCACTTTCTGACCGAATGTCAAAAATATAAGACAGAGAGATGTATATGTATACTACATACCAAAATCCGTGAACTAGGTGCACACTTTTGTAATCTCACTTGCAGGGACAAAGTCATTTTCATGGTGACAAATGGAAGTATCGGAGTGAGAGTGTCCGGCAACAATAATGAGCAATAAAAATACGACTCTGTTTCTTCGTTTATTGCCCCAAATGATGATGATAAATCATACATATCTTGTACCCACATATATACACAGGTGACAAACGACTGAGAAAGAAATTATGTATATACGCATGTATACGTGTTACAGGAGGCCCAGCAGACAGTTGTCATCTATTTTAAAGGAGAAAACAAAAATTTCGACGGGGGGGGGGGGGGATCTCCAGGCTGAACTCAACATTCACACAGAGCCACTTACCCTGATAATGGA
>JAAUYG010050028.1_pt1 | contig 10656 bp, 5 predicted proteins | sample 7278091 | NCBI WGS metagenome assembly JAAUYG01 (sample SAMN14350201, study PRJNA611818) | marine sediment metagenome | isolation source: surface marine sediment (0.6m) | place: French Polynesia: Moorea | collected 2018-08
GCAAACCTCCCATTTTTTACGTCTTTGGTGTGACGCGGTCGGGAATCGAACCCCGGCCTCCCGCACCCCGAGCGGACGCTCTAACCACTACACTACGCGGGGGCGGTAACACACTATCAGACAACTACAGTCATCAGCTCCGTGGGGCAGTCGATGTGTTTGACTTCTGCGCTCTACCAGAATAAATAATAATCAGAAAAGGCCTTATTTGCCGTATGTCGTCAAGCTGAGACACATATGTTCTGCATGAATAAAGCAAATTGAATGTGCTTTTCCCGTTAAGGAATATCTCTGTAACGGAAAAGGCGCGTGGGTTGCAATCCCTCAGGAAACAGTTATGTGAAGCATTATACGCCAATAGTTCAACGGGCATTTTATCATATACATACCACGCTAGCTACTGCGCGGATCAGCTCTATCCGCACAATAAGTAGCGTGCGGATATTTACATATCGGGTCTCTCGCTGATACAGCAAACGACCTGGTGATCCGGTTTCGGGTACAGCTATCAATCATATAGCTAACCCGGCCTGACGGAAACCAGTGTATCAGTGTCGTTGTTTATGTTGATCGGAAACCGAAGAGCGATCATGGAATCTTTACTCCCCGAACGATTATATTGCTCACAATCTCCGAATATCAGGCGTGGTGCGATAATGCGAATATTTATTCCTTTCTAGCCGTCTCCGTGCACTTTTGACACAAGTCCTTGTCCAAGATTGGATTCCCTTCCTTTCAATCTCATAACATCCACGATGTGTTTAAGTTCAATATCGACCTAAAGTTCCCGCCGCGTCTCCAAGTTTTGCGATTCTCTACGAAATTATATCTCCTTGGGGTGACGTTAAATGTGAGTACGTGGTATATCACTCGACTGGCAATATCAGATAAAGCAAGATTACGCATCTCTCATTTCATCATTTGCTATAAACCGGCATAAAATGTCATTTTCTTAACGCACAGCCATTTCTATATCCACTTGCGCGAAAACTTATTTTGCGCTTCGCTACGTGGCGTCTAATAACTTCCGTCTGGTTACCGATATGCGTGGCGTCGTTATGACGCAGCTGGCGGTGGTGGTTGTGACTGTTTGCAGGTTTTCACAGTGGCAAGGCTGGCAACGTGGACACATTTTGTCAAACTTGTAAAATCCCTTTCCCTGTTTGTAAGTGGAAATGTATTACCCGATGACAAGCCTAATACTATCTTTCTCAGGTTTGTATGGAAGTTAGCTTAAAATTTAAAATTTTAAATACAGCAGAGATCAGATCAAAATGACAGTCACACACCAAGTTCAAAAGTGAGATTTCCCCATGCTAAACACCTTATACCAAAGTGTAAAAGTGTGCTTACTATTTGCATCCTAAAGCCTCCTTTTTCTGACCGATGTGATAACATATTTTCTTTCACGCCGCAATCAGGATCACCGAGAACGAAATTTAATGTTATAAGGATGCCAATATTACATGTATCTCATTCGCACTCTGACTCAGCATGTACGCTATAATACATGTAGGCAACACTAGGTAATATATTGAATCCTTTCTTTGATATGCTTGCTGAGGCATTTTTTGTCCATAGGAATATCTCCTTCGCCTATACATGCAAGCGAGCACCAATACATAACCAAAATGCGTACATTAGATAGCCCCTGGCTTTGGGCAAGACGTTCCTATAACTTGTTTATCGAAAGCGCAACCGCTGCGTATCCCAAGAGAAAACTGGTGTTCGGTTCCCAACCTAACCTAAATCCTCCTCGGATGATTCTGATATTAATGTCGGGGAAGGATGTAGACGGAAGTGGCACAGTCGGGCTAGGAGAATATTCCATTACGCCAAAGAAGGGGTGTAAACACGGCATAGACGACTGAATTCCCACCCAGCCCAAGCACGATCGTGGTACCCATGTAAATGAAGACTGATTCAAAACATTCTGACATATATTAGATCAAAGGGAAGTGGGGTCGCACCTGAGGTCCTTGGCCTCACTATTTCAAGCAGAGGACCCCTAGACGAGGGCATAAAGGGAGCGTCCTGATAACCAATGGCGTGACAGCAATCCTGATCACATGGGCCCGGCGTTCGAGGAGGCTTTGAAAAGATATTTGAAACTGTGGGAGGTATTAATATAAGGTGAGTCGTTGGACTTGACTGGAGTGATGTGTAGAGCCAATTTGTGCCACAGTTTTTCTTACGTCGTTCAATTCTCGATCTGTGCTTCAGTGGACAGACGTTTTTAACCTATTTTCAGAAACAAAACTGCAAGTGTACCGAATTACCTCAAATGGCAATACGGAGTGTAAGGTCAAAGGTACGGTCAACGGTACCCCCTATAAGTTGTACTAATTCCCGTGAATCTAAAATGTCAGTCCGTTTCACCCTAGATTTTCAAGATAATAACCATTGACTATAAGGAAAAATTTAAGTTTTAACTTTGGTCAAAATCAAATTTAAAAAATCCCAACCACCTTTATGGGGACGCAACCACCTTTATGGGGACCACCAAAAGAAGATTGAAAGGTTTGTTGCAAAAAATGCAACTGTAGAAGACATAGACGAATTTTTAGTTTCCATAACATTCCATGGTATCGCAAACGAAGTAAATTCGGCAACAATTTGATACAGACATTTTTAAAAGCCCGGCCACCAACATTTAGCTACATTAATGGTTAACACCACCAGGAGCCTGTAAAACATTTGTCTGTCAAATGTTTACACTTTTGCAACTGTAGAAATACATGTAGTTGTGTCTGGAGATTTAGCTCTCATAGGGTTTCAAGTTACAGTAATCGTTAAATTCGAAAATTTAAAAATTAACAGCGCACAAATTCTCTGGAGCTATTATAGTGAACCGCTATATTTGTTAAAATCTGGGGTTGATTCGGATGACGGTTCCTAGAAAAGTCATTTAACCTACAAAGGACGGGTGACGGACACTGCGTCAGGACAATAGCTTTGGTGACAAAGTCAAACAGAGCTATAATGTCGGGAGATACCCTGGCTAGGGCGTTTTCCATAATATTTGCTCTTGATGGATACAACGGTTCCTGAGAAAACTGAGGTAACGACGGACACCCCATAAGAGAAGTTGACGAAAACAAAAATAAAAAGAGTGGAGTTGTTTATTTAGCGTCGCTTCTTAACAGACAGGCTCTTACGAACGACGGACCGGTCGCCGGGCAATGATATATAGAATGAACGTCCCCCAGACTTGAATACACCGGGTTTCGAACCCTGGACCCAGTGGCCTGAAGTCGAGTGTTCTACGAAAATAAAATTTAAAAAAAAAAAATGAAGATATGAGACCCTATGCGCGGGTGGCTCTTCGCAAATAACGATCCCTAAAGGATTTCCAAACTCAGGAAACTTACTTGAAGACATGGTTTCTCTGGATCCGATTTGGCACCAATCTTCTCCAGAAACAGCAGAATAAGGACGAACCCAGTGAAAGCAAAGACAAGGTAGGCCCCCATTAGTTTCATCACAATGCCCGGCGTACCCGTGTCGACATCACCTGGAAAAGTGATGGAAACGAATTTATTATAATAAGTTACTGGTTAGAGTGGATTTGAATATTATTACAACACAAATAGCAAGAGCCATCTGCTGTGGCATTGATTCTACTGCACCTGATGCTCCTGTTGCTGCCCCTGCTTTTACAACTGCTGGTACAGGCACTACTCCATGTGTTATTTCTGCTAAATACCTGTACATCTACACATACATGTATATACCCTATAACACCGGTACCTTTGCAATTGTTACCAACAACTCATCAACCATCAATACAGAATTGCTGTTTGAGGACTTGTTATTACATGTACCTAGCTTACTATATGCATCTTTTGGTAACATCAGCTACATGTACATGTAGGATCCCCGTTACCAGCATCAATTTGTAGGGGTGTGTAATTAGGGGGGGTCTTTATTTATTACAGTGGAGAAGCAGGTTATTTGAGAGAACGATTTACATCCGATTTACATTTTACGCAAAAGTAGCCTTTATATCAAGTATAAACATACCAATAACACCGGGCCTCGTTAAAATCTACGATGGCTGCCATTTTACAGCTTCCCCTTTGCTATTATATCCGGGTTCCGACTTTAGAGTCTGGAGCTTGGGGGCTGAAAACAGTGTCCCCCAAAACGTTTGGTACTTTTTCGGTCATTCAATCGAATTTCCTACCATAAATTAAGTCAGCTTGTTCAGGCAGCTCAATTACAGCGGGTAGCTATGCCAATCACGTGCTGCTGGAAATGCGGCGGTGTTATCGATGGTAACGGATAGACGGAGCCATGACAACGCAGTCTGGGGGTCTTGGTTTCCTGGCGACCGGTGCTGTGACTACTTTTCAAGAGGAAGGGAACTCCCGTGCCGTGAATGTTTTACGTTTTTAGCTATTTGTCTTCGAGGGCATAGAGTACTTTCTACTTAAGGAGACATTTAACGTGCAGTAAAAGGTTATTGCGTGTATCCAAAAGCAGGTCAAGTTAAACATGACAGAGAGAGAGAGAGAGAGAGAGAGAGAGAGAGAGAGAGAGAGAGAGAGAGAGAGAGAGAGAGACCCATGATCTGTGACTACTAGTTACATATACTCAGTTATACCAATGTCAAGCCCATTTCAATATCTTTAATTGAGTACGGGACTGAAGTAGTTACCTCTACCATTAATCCCTATCATTTTGATCATTTTGCATCATTTGTTTATATAAAGGATAACGCAATATGAATTCCAAGCAGTTTATGTAAACTGATCATTCAGTACAAAACGGTACATAAAATTAACTGGAATTTAATTGTGAGTTTCAACAGTGATACACGACATTTTGTCTTGTATAACATCCCATATGAAGATACCTGTGCTGCTTGCCAAATGATAGGATTCACCACAGGCATACTTATATTCCAACAGCCTCTCCATACATGCATGATATTACATTGGTGTGAATTGGCTTGCTATTGGTTTTGGATTTATTTGTATTAGTGCGATAATTTGTATTTAAAAAATATCTATTTGTTTTATACAGTAGCGTACCGATTCGTACGGAGCAGCAACGTCAGATAACCTGTGTTAATCATATAATCCTTATAAATGTATACCTTAATTATATACTACTTACGATGTAGGAACGTATAACTGTACCAGTAAATAATAATAGTGATAGTAGTTCTAATGTGCAGAGTTAGGTGCATGAGGTGTGTGAGTAGCAAATACATGGGTAGCAAATCCAATATGGTGGCTGATTTATGCCACTATAAATTTTCTTTGGGATTATAGCATACTTTCCCTGGTGGAAATAGCTTTGACTTATAAGTGAACAGTATAATACTATCTCGTTGGTGACATCATAATTGGTATTTGTGTGATATAATGCTGAGAAATAGATTAAATATAATTTCGAAAAAAAATAGTGGCATAAATCAGCCGCCGTAGCTACGTTGTCTTTATTTTGTAATTACATTCACATACCTTTTGGGACACAATGCTTATTTCTTTGTCATATACAGCTCTGTAATATTTATCAATTCTCTTTGTTCACAATTTTCCCTTTGTATTTGCAACAGAAATTTGTTTTAGCTCAAGTTCATGAAAATTTAGACGAAATCCAATACATGTAGTGCAAAAATTCAGATCTAACCATAGTTGAATCTAAAAGTTTGGACGACATTGGTGAAATATAAAATACGCTCGACTTGGTCTATTCTCCGCTAGATCAAATACATTTATGAAATCTTCCGAATGTGTTGAGCAGGGCTAAAATAAATAAACATTTAACTCTTAATTCCTCACATCATCAACATATTTCTAAAATGTCTTATACGATGAAGGTGTGGACCACTCTCTTTATGAGGAAGGTTACCACAGCCTCGTATGTTATAACCATTTGAGTCAGTATTATCAGCCCTTCTTGTTCACACATTTTCCTTTGCACTTGCAACTTTGTGTTTTAGTTCACGTTAAGACGAAGTTTAGACGAAGTCCAATATCCAAAATGCAGGTCTAAGCATACCTGGGGCCAAAGCTTCAGACGATTTTGCTGAAATATAATATGTGCTCGACTTACTCTCTACTACACCAAATATATTTTTCATGAAATCGTCCGAATGCGTTAAGAAGAGCTAAATAAGTTGGCATTAACTCCTGATTTCTTAGTACATGTACATCATCAAAATCTTTCCAAAGGTCTTGCGTGATGAAGGTGTGGACCAAAAATTGGCACCACTCTATCAGAACGATTCCCACAGTTCCGCATTTTGTGACCATCAAAGTGCCTTGTTTGGTAATTTGTAGGCAAATGAGTTCTTTTTATCTCGGCCACAAACGTTGCCTGGTGACGGTAGGGCTAATGGCACTGACCCCCCCCCCCCCCCCTTTCCTGGCTGGCTTTCATGGTGCAAGAACTCAGAAACCCATCAAAAACTGGCCCGGTGAGATAGCACGTTGACCATGGTGCTAGCTATATGCAGAGGAAGCTTAAAAATGCAGGATGTGAGAAGTATTTCGCCACAGTATTATACCGCGTGCAATGGCCAAGACAGAACTTGCATTAGTCTTTGTTCAATGCCTATCGAATAGACAAGGTTTAAACAAAAAAATAAAATTTTTTGAATACATGTAGATGTAGTGCAAACAACGGTGGTAATACCACTTGCCAGAGATTATCATGTTTTTTATCCGGCTAAAAGAAATGAAGAAAGAACTCTAATATTTCCCTAATGTTTTTTTTTCTTGACATTTTACATGTACATGTATAACCGTATCTTTAGAGCTCGTTTAGTAAGCACGTATACAATTTTGGGGTGTATTTTTTACGCACTGTTTACAATATACACGAAAGCTCTGCAAATTCTGCGTCACATACATTGTATTTTCTACCAGTTCCTCCCATATAACAACACTTCCCTCGTTTCAGAGCAACTCCAGGGGCTTATATAACTGTCTGGTTCCCTTAGAAGCGCCGACTGCAGTTTGCTATGAACTGTCATAACACGAGTCGGCAGGATTATAGCATACCACGCCCAGCGGACAGCATGCGTTGGAGGGAAATTGCAGCGATTTCCACCCTTCCATTATTCATGTCCCCTAATGGTCCGAGCCCCTGCAACCAACGCAGCAGCCAGATCGAACGCGGATATGTAATAACGGGCGACCCCCCGTTAAGCGTCGCCAATATTATAACCTTCATAGCGTCGTCTGTCTCTGAGTTTGTGGTCATCTCAGCGAGACGTCACATCCTGTTATACCCGGGAGTGTGGGCGATATTAACGGAATTTTTTAACTGTGCTTTTGGGTTCTGTCGCGGCTGCTGTTATTGAGGTTTGTTTAGGAATAATAAGTTTGCAAGAAACCTCAGCGCGAGTAGACAAACCATAATTAATAACAGTAAAGTTGTATTGTTAAAATGCGAGGCACTGGCCGTTTAAACGTCAACGTTAAAGCAAAAATAACCCCTCCGTTCGCGAGGTTATAGGCCAAGCTAACAATATCAGTAACGTCCATGCTTCAGTGACATACTACAGGTATTACACAGTCTGCCCTTTTGTATTCTTTGAACTGAATCAACGTAGAAATAAAGAGTACATTCCCACGCAATATGGAGTATTTTAAATCCGTTTGCGGGAAAAATTTCCGAAGATACCCGAAAGAAGGGTAAAGGCGCGAAAACGGCATCTCACGATTGGCGGAGCTTTTATTTGTCACAATATGATTGGCTAAATCGTAGTCACATGACCAAGGTAGTTTGGCTTCCGAATGAATCGATTATTCATACTACGAATTTGTGGCGGCAAATACTCCCTATGATACAGCGATCAATATGTCGTTTTGTTTATAATATTATGAGTGTTGTAAGTAACCAATGATGATTGAGCAACCTTTGTATTTTAAGTGTGGAGATCTTTTGAGAAAGTTTATCACGTAATATGGTTTAGAGATGTATTGGCACCACGATAAGTTATGCATTACTTCACTACTCGAATATTAATCAGCGATACATTCATATTCTTGCACTTGTAATTGTTCACAAACCCCAAGCCTATTAGTGCGCTAAGTACTACGCTATTTTGTAAAATCGCTGACCGGAGTTAAGATAACTATGACGCTGGGATCTAAGAAGAAGCCCAGCAGCGACCCCCCCCCCCGACCCCCAGCGACCAGTGGGGGGGGGGGGGTCCTTCCAATGATTCTAATCTGTTACAGTATTGATTAGGTTTAATCCCGGGCATGGTTTCCTTTAGACCATTGTAACCAAGAGTATTCTGATTGCACGACATTCCTGTTTTGTCATACCCTCTGAGAATGATGCCCTTTATAACCGGTTATGATTCTATGAACATGGAAAAATCAGACCACTCTAGGCTGTTGTAGAATTAGTGTAGCTACGTGACAAAGTCTTCTTTCTTACGGAATTGCCGCATTTGATACAACTATGACAGTCATGGCACAAGTTTCAATCGTGAGATTTGCGGTCGCGATAGTTTCGGCTCAATATGTGACAAGGGGAGCACACAAAATGATGTACATGTAAGACCCACGGATGTTTGCGATGAAAAACTCGCAGTCGCACTATTTTTTTTTCTATATTCTGATAGGCTTGCAAAATGTACTGTTATTAAAGAGAGTGTTTCCATTATGTCCAGATGACTGCTAAGCGACTGTATTACACACAATACATCGTGCAATACAGGCGCATAAAATTTCGACGAAAATAAAAAATAATACAAAGTTACATCCACCAAATGTTCTTCCCCCTGTTTGCTCACCTACATGTACATGGTACAGTGGAAACGCACCTGGCATGCTTTACAACTACCTCTGAATTAAAACCACTTAGAATAAAGAACACTTCCTAGAGGTAGGAAATAAGTGTTTTAGTACTCCCAGAAATTATAAGAACATTTTGCAGTTTCCGGTCCATTGTAGCTTTACATGTATGTAGTTGGGAGCGATAATAGCTCTAAATGACACTAATAGTATCTCTAGAGTATGCCTACATGTATGACAAACGTGCATGGCAAGAAATGAATAATCACAGTGAAAGTGAACATAAAACAAAATACATCTAAAACTAGACAAACCTGAGCATTGACGTAAAGAAATTTTAGGCTACCTATACCAATGATGATATGCATGCACCAAACAGCCGGAAACGTCATGGGTCACCCCGGAAACTATTACAGCTCACCGTACATGTACGGTACCGGTTTGGGTCATGGGCCAACCCTATCGCGCTACAGGCAGGTGCAAAATAGATATAGTGTATACTCGCTTAATGATCTTTGTTTTGAATTAAAATATACTTTTGGCATTTCTTAGTTTTGCTCAGGGCTATATGCAGGTTTTTGAGGTTCGGGCCATATTGCTAGGAGCAACAGTATATACTTGATCACCCTGCTACCACTTCCTAAAAACCTCCAAACGGCACCAAACTACAACGGGTAAACACGCACCGTTATTAAGCTCTAGCTTGCATTGCATGTAACGTTATTACTCCTCTCTGACATTCCGTGGCGTATATACATAAATACATACAAAGTACTTTCTTTACATCTTGTTTTGCTGCCGAAAGGCGACTGTTCGCATGCATCGCCCCACATGGGAATGATTGATGCGACGCTACATACAGCAACAATAGATCTTAAAGGTATACTTTGGGGAAACCTGTGTCACCGCTATTTTTAGACTGGAGTTCCATATATAGCTACGAGATTTACCCTCCCTCCCGGTCCTGTCGGTCATAAAAGAGAGCACCAAAAGGCGACCACCTACGTCATATCCTCTGCAGGCCGATTTGGGCTAGTTTTCCGCATTTCAATTATGCACAAAATTGCGGAACCGACAAAGGTCGCAGTACATTCAATGGCATGTGGTTTATTTTGATTTTGAGAGACCATTACTACCTTGATCCTCGAGTATGGTATGTTTGTCAAAAGCCAAACGAGTAACTTGCCCCCCCCCCCAAAAAAAAAAATGCTCTCGTTGGTGACATGTTCGTGTAAAATTAATGAAGTTTCGATCATTCATTCATTTGTATATTGTTCATCATGTAGGTGCTATAATCAGCATGGAAATTAAGAGCACTTTGCCATTTTAAATATAAACGTTCCTGGTGTTATTACAGCTGTAGGGAGCAATGTTTCACAGCCAATAACAACCTGATAACTGAACTGCTGTGCATATTTTAACGCAAAACATTACACGCTAGTCTCTATCAAATCTCGATAATATGACGTGTACTTTTGAACTGTAAGCTGTGCAAAATCTACACCTATCCATTATTCCTACGGAATGGATTGTGTAACCGAATCTTTTTTCCGTACGTTTGATATGTGTCTGCGATAATATACTCACTGTGACTTCACATCGCTACCAGGCTTGCGTTCAGACAAGCAAACGTTTAGTTTTCTGTTTGCAGCAGCTAACGGTCCCCTCGGTGAACGACGACCGTTTAGCAAACGGTCAAGTGTCAGCAATACCCCGTTATCGTCCATGCCATGGGCGATGGAGGGGACTTTATGCGTTATGAAAATGCGTTATGACGTTAAGGCGTATAACGTGTATGCTTTATGAAAATAACTCAGTCGGCCCTGAGAGAGAGAGAGAGAGAGAGAGAGAGAGAGAGAGAGAGAGAGAGAGAGAGAGAGAGAGAGAGAGA
>JAAUYG010109722.1_pt1 | contig 10655 bp, 7 predicted proteins | sample 7278091 | NCBI WGS metagenome assembly JAAUYG01 (sample SAMN14350201, study PRJNA611818) | marine sediment metagenome | isolation source: surface marine sediment (0.6m) | place: French Polynesia: Moorea | collected 2018-08
CCCCCCCCCCCCCCCCCCCCCCCCCCCCCCCCCCCCCCCCCCCCCCCCCCCCCCCCCCCCCCCCCCCCCCCCCCCCCCCCCCCCCCCCCCCCCCCCCCCCCCCCCCATAACTGGCATCCCTCAAGCTTCAGTAGAGTAAAACTTAAAACCAATCCATGAAAGAGCATATATTTTTGCAGAAGGAACATTTCAATATATACCTGAACACCTGTCTTGAGAGACCACATTTTCACAGCTACATTGGTGATTCTTCCAAACATACTCTACAATATTCCAGTCTGCTTGCCTTTACTTGTGCTATGGTTTGGTGAGCAAAGCTAGATAGGCATGCACTGAGCACCTCGGACATAAAACCACAAACAGAACTAAAGCCCAAGGTGGTCTTAATTATAAAAATTGGCAGGCATTTTCTGAGACTACAAAACACAGAAAAATGCAGTTTTGCTTCGGCATGGAAGTGGTCTTTATTCTGAGGTGCTGCTGACCTAATTCTGAGGTGTTCACAAACGAGGTTTCACTGTACAGCTTCCTGTTGTTGTGTCAGGCCTATTCTGTCCCAGTCATAAACACCATCTTGCAGCACCTGTGTCCTGATGACACATCCAGGGACAGCATTCACTATGTCAAGTGTGGCCCCAGCTGTGTCAGGTTGACTGAGGATCCATGTGATGCGGGGACAGAGACACCTGCCATGATCTGAACCTGTGAAGAACATGCACATGCCACCTCACACATTCTGCTTCACAGGCAAATTTCCAAGGTTGAAGGAGGCTTAGCATGGACTACAGTGTAACCCATAACGTAAGGCCAGCGTGCTCTGAAATAAGGCCACCTCAGAATTAAGACCACTTCTTGGTGGATCATAACCATAAGTTTAAACACCAGTACTATTATAGTGTTTCAGAATTAAGACCACCTCAAAATTAAGACCACTTTACCTTTGTCATCAGCAGTGGGGGTGCCACTGTATTTACAATACAACCCTGTGTACAGTGTTCACTGAATGCTGAAAAGGTGCACTCTGGTACATGTGTACTGCTGATCCTGAACATAAATTTACTAGGCTGTCTGGATCCATTAATGAAACATGTACATAATAAATAAACACATTTGATAGTTTAATTTGTATGCTTGTATATACAGTGGTCCCTCTATTTTAAGGCCACCCATGGGACCAAGAAAATGTGGTCTTATATTGCAGGTGGTCTTAAAATAAAGGTCATCTCACACAGAAAATTGCCTTTGGGAACAAATCAAGTGGTCTTATAATCAGGGGTGGTCTTAAAATAGAGGTTTGTAAAATTAAGGGACTACTGTACCTTTCTTGGGCTATCAGCTGTTTAAGTTTAATGTAATATACAGCATTAGAGCCAGTTGTCAAAAAAATCTAAAATCCGAAGTTGTTTTTAAAGCATTTGGAAAGACTTTTTTTTTTTTTTTTTACCAAGGTCATTATTGGTGAACCTAAGATTTATTCTACAAACGGGTACCAACTATATATCACTGCAAGATATATAGGAGTTATTTGGGGGGGGGGGGAGGGGTAGTGCAGCACTCTACAGCTATTGTGGCTGTCCTTGCATCCTCAGCTACCCTTACATCCAAAGTGGTCTACCTTGCCTGTCATCACACTGGCACCCACAGGGTTGTTATGCCTGTATAAATGCTCCGATGGCCCAGTTGTTGGGTGCCCAGCGTGATGTCTGTAGATTTATACATCTCGGGGTCATGACTGTAAAGGGTTAATGTCCCTATGATGTTTTTCCGGATCAGTAGACTACAGTCGTCTGCTCCTATTCATCCTCACAGCGGCTGTAAATGCTGACTAGGCTGTGTTAGCTATACCATAGTCGCGTATGCATGTATCGGGCTGGGGTCTACTACCCTGGGAGGGAGGGGGGGGGTAGTAACATATTGTGGTATATTGAGAGACTTGGGTATTTCAAACTGTTGTATTGGCCGGTAGTGGCAGGCTGTAGTGGTCGGTGTAAATTTATGGGCCCAAAGTTGGGAATTTCGGACTAAGTTCCAGCAGATCCAGTGGGCAAGATGGAAGAATTCACGGGAGAAGGGATGGTGAGTTCGTTTGGCACTGAGTTAGGTCACAAAATCATGCAATGCATGATGCATATACTGTGTATACCACATACAAGGCAAAGATATATAGCATCCATATACCAAGGGTAACCTACCTATGTGTAGGTGTAGAAACTGGCAGCCATCAGCGTTTGATATGCCAGTAGTGTCAATGGGATACGTGTGGGAAATGATATATTGAGTGAGTTACGAAAGCTGCATTATTATCAGATGTAAGAACCTTTAAAAGGTCAACTCCGTATAAAATAGAGGCATCAACATTGTACACGATCTTTCCAGTTACACGGTCGTGACATGTTGTATGACAGGTGTCTGTTACCCTTGTGTATGCTGTGTGCGCTGAAAGGAATTAAATATTATGCAGCTAGATCATCTATGCATCTGTTTTATGGACTTAGTTTACATCAGTTAGTAGGTGATACAGTGAAATCTGTCTTGAGAGACCACTGCCATGAGAGACCCGGTCTTGAATAGACCACACACTTTTGGCAGAAGGACCTACATTTCAATATAACTTAACCTGTCACCAGAGACCACCTATCTTGACAGACCATAGTTTGTGGCCAATGGGGTGGTCTGTTAAGACAGGTTCTACTGTATATGTATGTCTATGGGTACTTCTTATCTATAGCTGTTATTCAGTGGCATATTCCCACCATTATTCATTTCCTCCCTGGCTGCCTGACTGCCTGTCAGATCCACAGTAATCCCACCCATCTCTACCTCAGCTCCTGATGTACATACAGTAGATCTCCCTGTTTGGCCATAAAGATATGGTGTGTGGAAACCGGTGATGTTTGCTGACAGGCTCAGTTAAATACTGAAATGTAGGACCTTCCTAACAGGACTGTGGGATGTTTGAAATAGGTGGCCTCTCAATGCAATCAATGGTCTTTCAAGACAGGTCTCACTGTAAGACAGGTTCCGCTGTACAGGAACTGGACCCCACAGAGCACTGGAATTCTGGGAGGTGCAACAAACTCCCATTGATCAGATCTCCTGCCGGAAGTTATTTTGGGTTGGGTACACTACAGGTACATGGGGATTTCAGTTCAAATTTGCCAGCATTCCCCTCTGAGTCTCACTGTGTAGAGTGAGCCCTGTCTTGAGAGACCACTGCTGTGAGAGACCACATGTCTTGAAAGACCACATATCCATGGCAGAAGATCATGCATTTCAGTGTAATTGAACCTGTCACCAAAGACCACATGTCTTTAGAGCCAGTGAGGCGGTCTTACAAGGCAGGTTCCACTGTAATCCCTCCTAATAACATCTTAGCTAGCAATGGCAGTTGATTTATGCTCTGCTGTGATAGAAAATTGAGCCCTGAGTTGCCCTGTTGGGGAAGGGTGTTCAAAAGTTCCACACTGTTCCTCATTTCAATTTTAACACAGCGAATGTAATGTGGAAGTGCTGTGGCATGAAATGCAGTTATCATGGTTATGGCAATATCATCTCTCAGTATTATGAAGAGATACCTGCACAGCAACGACTGATTTGATATTTCCTAGAGAGGCATCAAGAGGGGACCACTTCAGTAATGTAGCCACTCCCAATATATTATTGTGGTGATTTCGAAAGCCAGCTATCATGATATTATCATGTAGAAGGGTGTGGGAGGAGTGTATAATACAATGTAATAGACCAGGCACCCTGGTAGTCGGAGATTTCACTGTACTATGGGCCAGACATGCCTGTGATGCAATGGGTGTGTGCTATCATCATTAATAGCAAGTTTTGTTATGGAATGGCGGCTGCTGGCTGACTGTCAGGGGCCTAATCTGCATTTCTCACCAATACCAGGGCTTTCAGCGGCAAATCAACAACATAGCTGCTACGCCAAAATTGATTGCTAGGGATGTGTAAGCTGAGAGACTAATCCCAGCCCATGTCTGTCTGGATCATCTACCATATTCATTTTGATAAACGCACATTGTGCACCTTCAGGAAAGCCTAAATGGCTCACTTCAAGTAAACCGATATTTGAAATTAAAATTTTTCTTGGAATTTAAGTTTACCAACTAAGGACTAGGACACGTAAAACGTGTATGTCTGTACATAGAAAGTATACCATGCCCTTCATGTTGGAAAATGTGCGCTTGTTAGAATAAGTACGGTATCTACCATCCACAAATTTTACCTGAGATCAGCTGGGTAGGATGGTTAGCTCCAGTAATTCCTGGAACTTTCTGGGATAGTATCTCCCAGAATGTAGTATCTGAAGTTCAGTACATCTTTTACAGCCTTGTGATAGCCTAAGTATTCGGAGGTTGGGTGGCTTGAAGTGGGTGTTTTTGAGATGGGGTTCACTGGCTCCGTTCAAGTTCCTGGTAGATTAGCTGTTGTAAAATTATTGGAATCATAAATACCCCGGTACTGTAGTTGAATGAAAACTCGGCATAATCATGTAATTTATGCAAATGGTATTGCCGCCAAAGCTGGATGGACTTTGTTGGAAACTTTCAGGATATGGGGTGTATTCCTAGATGAAATTCTATACAGTGTGTATGTATATTATAAAGTATGTATTAACCTATTAAGTGCTGAGAGTGGTTTCAGTACATTCTTGTAGCATGCTGTAGCAGTAGTCCTAGCAGTATCGCAGACATTTAAAATAACTCATCTTATTGGCTGAAATAAATATTCATCACAATGTTGAATGCCCATGGTTATGATGTTCTGTAATATGAGATAAGATAAATTGAGGCTAAAATAAAGGTGTACGGTGATACCCGTTGAATTATAAAATATTACATCCTGTTGCATGTAAATATGTGAGAAAATATTGTAGCTAACGGATATTTGCATGTTGTATGTTTCATTTAGGGGTTCTGCTGTCTTGCAAAACTAAAATATACATGTATCCTTTACGGTAGAAGCATTGTTATTATAGAATAAATGGTAGCATTGAAGTTTCGAGATTAATGTTTTATAACTTCCAACCGAAAGCCCCTAGTGTAAAACAAATAGGCATTATCTTTATGAGCGATTATAGATATACCAGTAATTGTTATATCGTTTGAACTCCCATAGTTGATAATTATATCACATAATTTTTGCGGCATACTTTCCAGAAATACATCCCAATTCGTCTTGAAGGATTTCATTTGTTAAGATAATGCTGTAAGGAGTATACCAGTAATGTATTATGTTACCATTAGAAAGAGAGATAATAATTAGAAAAAAAAACATCAGATAGACCTGTTTATATAAATACCAGTTGAGAGCGACACACATATGGGCATTTGTTTGAACCACCAATATAAGGCACATATAAATCAGTATAAAATTCCCCATTTCATATCGAGTGGTCCTTCTCTTAAAGGACACTCTAGAAAGGACACCCCTCTAGAAAGGACAATTTCTTGACAGCAAGTGCCATGACCACACATGACGCTCCCTTTCACCACAGGACACCAGTCTAATAAGGACACAATTGTTTGGCAGAAGGGGTGTTCTTATTAGAGTACCACTGCATAGGAGAAAACCAATACATGTATTAACAGATTCCAGTGAACAATATTTGCTACTCTCTCAAGGTGTTTACACTCCTTCTAACAGTTTTTGCATCTATATGTATCGTTACATGTAATTGCAGCAAACCTAAATGAAATCTTTTTGTGCAGAGTCAAATGACTTCTTCACCTGAAGGGCTTGAAAGTTGCACAATGTTTACGCTATTTAGTACCCATGGTTGTTGCAATATATAGATAATGCAGTTCTGATAATCAGGCCGATTCTCCATTTCAGACTGACGGGAATGCGAGTTTCCTGCGAGCAGCCCGTGCTGGAAACTTGGACAAGGTCCTCGAGTTCCTGAAGAGTAACGTGGACATTAACACAAGCAATGCAGTGAGTATAAACATAAGACGCTGTGTTGGTGACAGGGTCATAGGTTTGGACTGTCGGCTACAGCTCTCATCAGGTGCTAAAGCAGATTTTGACGATAATACCCAATTGTTGGTGAATATTAAGACATTTGTAACTTTTATCAAGATAATGAGTGTAACTAGAAAGATGTTCTGTTTAAAATCCTGCAATAGAATTCATCTTTTGTATTAGATTTATAAGGTAAATGCAGTACAATCTGGATATAGGGTACTAGTAACTCTTTATTGGTTGCTTGAACCCATGGAGATAACGTCTGTTCCTCATGATGTCATTTTGAGCTTAGCATTTCCATCACACATGCTGTTGCTATGCAGTATAGTGTTGGTGACCTTGACCTTTGCAAAACCAGAGGACAATTTTGGTCAGGACTTTCCACATGTTCCAGACCAGAGTAATAAACCATACCCCTTTAGGCACTATTTCTGGAACATATCTCTGAAAAGCATGCCGGCAATTTTCTGGACCAGCAAAAATAAACATTCCAACAGGGAAACATGGGGACATAGCATTGATCCAGGATCACCTGGGAATCTGGAAAAAGTGTTGTGGGATTGAATCCAGATTGGTTACAAAGCTAGCAGATTGTGTAGGGCCTCTCAGACACTGACCTCTGGGTAGGACGGTGCATGACCTGCCAGCTATCCATAACAGGGACCACTAGCAAAAAGGAGCCTACGGTATCTGGATTTTGGTATGCATCTATTGGTCAGAACTCCAGAATCATTTTACTGACAGAATCATTTTACTGAAACTGGATCAGAGGAGATGTATCAATGACCAGAAAGCTTAATACCTTGGCACTGGATTAGCTCCTATTATCATAATCTTCCATTATCATTTATGCTACTTTAAGTGTTTATATTATTGTAACTTGAAAATTGGGTTTCCCCCTACAGTATTAGTACACAGGCATTGCACACAAAATCACTTTGGTATCAAATTGAGTGGTCTTATAATAAAGGTTTTTGTAAAGGGATTTGGAAAAGAGGAATCAGTATCTATACCAGTGTAAACTTTTATCCGTAGCACTTTCAAACAGGTCTGCATGGTAACATTAGATCTTGCCAATCTAAGCTCCAGATTGGAACATTCTCCTGTTCAATACAGATAGGGTTATGTTATTGGGGGTGGGGGTGGGGGGGTGGAGGAGGTATTGTGGCACACCTGCGAACACATTGGTTGGATACCTATGCAGAGTTACCCTATGGTAACCTGATTCGGCCATGCAATCAGATTTGTCTGGCTGTGCTGGCATGTCCTTAAAATTATGCACCTGTACCCTGAGCATACCTGTCATATACCAAAAACTCTGTGACTGATCACATCCTGGACAAGATTTTGGGGACATCTTATCCACAGCTAGAGGAATCCTTATACAGTGAACCCTCTCTTAGTGGCCTCTCTCAACAGAGGCCACCCTCTCAAATATGCCGCAAAATATTTGGTGCTGCTATTATGAATCCATTTTGTTCTCCCTCTTGCCAAAGGCCACCTCTCTAATGTGTCCACAATTTGTTGGCAGATAGAGTGGCCTTATTAGAGAGGGACTGCTGTACCATAGCTATGCTGTAATGGCTTGGCTCACTGATAGCCAACAAAATGCCTAGAGCAGCTTATTAAACTTCAGGGGAGGGTGTTTGCAGCAGATACATGTACATACCTGTACATCCCCAACCACGCCAACCACAGCCTGGTCTATTGTAAAAATTTTGTTTTCACTCTCTCTCTCTGTGGGTAACCTTAGCCTACCTCTTCAGTTACATCATAAAAGCCACTATGGTGGCCAAGTTTTGTGTGCTCCAGTCATCATGTTGTTTTTCTCCTGTCACCTGTCACTCAGGATTTGTCTTGGGGGGAGGGGAGGGGCATTAGATGGAGGTTTTGGCCTTGCTACAGATATATATAGCTTTGATTGTAGCTATATAAATAATTCACTGGCCTGATTGGCACAAAACATTCCCTATATTTGGTTCTGTTTTATATTTTGACTATGTTCCTCCAGCATCTACGTGTAGTGATCTGTTATATGGCGTACCCTACTACCAGTACCAAATATAGTATATACCCTAGAAGTGCTTTACATTTTGCAGTTTACAGTAGTACCTGTAAGCTCAGTTGTACTACACTATACAGTTCCTATATATTGCTTGTAGTAAAAATGTCCAGATGTACAACTAAGTTATCTCTGGTCCTTGAGCACTGGTACTTGTATCGTTGTCAAATCATTTGTTTGTTCCAGCAGAGAAGGAAATTCAGGATAAGGGCACAAAAATGTTTTCATCTTGTGTGTACCTCTTAGAATATTTTTATACTCCTCCCTCCCCACTCCAATCCTACACCCCCAACACAGACATACAACTAACAACTTTCTGCCTTGTACACAAAGGTACATCCAGCAGTACTGGTGGTCAGTACTGTTTTGAGTGGTCATTGAAAAGCCCATTGGCCTGGTATTTCTGAACGCATCCAGATGTGGCTTTTCAGAAATCCTGGGATAAATGTTTGGTTGATCCAGGACAATGATCTACCTGGCCTGAGGCTGAATGAAGCACAGCCCGGATTTAGGTCCCCCAGAGCTTCCGGATCTGATCCAGTAAAGACATCCAGTAAGAGTTTTGAGTCTGGTCTCTGTAAAGTTAGCCGTTAAAAGTCTTTCAGTTATCAGCAATAGGAGAACAGGAGGCTTTGGGCAGGCTTGCATTGTCAGCATTGGCCGGTCTGTGGTTACTCAGCCGTAGGTTAGCTACCTGGCTGCTGTGGCAGGAAAAGCCAAACATTGCCAGTTGTTTCTGTGTAGAGGGAGATGGATATAGAGGGATCCTGTAGTTGTGGTATGACTCTATCTTTACCTCTACCAGTAGCCCTGAAGTGCTTACCGGTCTCCACTCAGTGGATAATAATGTAAAGTTGCACTTACCCCGGTATATATTGGATATCTTGTTTGAAGTGATGCTTTGTCAGGCTATTCCTGTCTTGGAGCTGAGTCAAGTCTCTTGCGTCATTACCACAAGCAAAGATGATGAAACTACACACACATAAGAATGTCTGTCAATCATCACATCATAATGTGAAGTTGGGATAATTTACAGTAACAGCTGCTCTAAAGAAAACCTGTACATAAAGACAACCTGGATAGAAATACCAACTTATAAAAGCCCCCAATATCAAGTCCCCAGCCCTATATTTTCCATGTAATTGAACCTGTTGTGTACAGTAGTCCCTCTATTTTACAACCCTCTATTTTAAGACCACCCTTGATTATAAGACCGCTTGATTTGGTCCCAAAGGGCAACTTTCTGTGTTAAATGACCTTTATTTCACCTGCAATATAAGACCATATTTTCTTGGTCCCATGGGTGGTCTTAAAATAGTACATTGTATTAGTCTATGTACTGTGGTCCATCTATTAAATGCCACTCGAGAGGACACCCTCTCTATTAAAACAGGACACAAATCTTGGCCAGCAAGTAGAGGGAACCCTTTATTTTACAACCCTTTATTTTATGATACTTTGATTATAAGACCACAGAAATTGGTCCAGAAGTTTGATTTTGTGTACACTGGTGCCTCTCTTAAAGGACACTCACGAAAGGAGTCACCTCTAATGTTGACATGATTGGTTGGTAGCAAGTATACCGTGAATACAAGTGATGCTCCCTCTCAACAAAGGACACGTGTCTAATAAGAACTGAATTAGCTGTCAGAAGGGGTGTCCTTCTTAGAGGGGGGACTACTGTACTATTCAATGTGTATTGTAAGACCACCTGCAAAATAAGACTTAGACCACTTTAATGATTGAATTGGTGATCTTAAAATAGAAGGAGCACTGTGCCACGAATCCTAAGTGTACCCAGTTGTGCAGACAAGTTTCAGAGCAGAAGGAATGTCTCCACAAGGCATTAGTGAGACAGGAAAATCATTCAATGCAGTGACCACTGTATCGGGCTTTGTTATTCCCTCTGATTGTCCTGTACACAATGGACAGGTGACAAATCCACATTAGCCAGAGTATCCCAAGGTCAGGCTGGAGAGGGTGTTCAGTATGGTGGAACCTCTTGATTGAAAGACTTCCCGTAGTGGCCGTAAAAATGGGGTCTCTCATGGCAGGTGGCCTTTGGTGACAGGTTCAGATTCATTGAAATGTAAGGACTTTTCTGCCAGGAATGTGTGATCCTTCAAGACAGGTGGTCTTTCACAGCAATTGTTTAACATGATAGGAAGGTTACACTGTATTTGTGGGTGTGTGGAGATGTAGGGGACTCAGCCCTGGCTGTGTAATGTCAGTGTATTGTGTTGTGGTGTGAGGCAGGAAGGGTTTTCCCTGTTCTCAGCAGCTGTCTGTCTGTCTGTCTGTGGCTCAGACAAACATTACCGCCTCTTTGATGAGGAGAAGGTAATATCTCCAGCCAGTCAGCCACAGGGAATCTCAGACTCTGGTGTTGAAGGGCTACTGCTGCCTCGGGTTAGACTACACCTCTGATGTGTTAGGTCTGCCTGGGTATATAGTAAGTATACCCGGGCTCTATATCTTGGTAGCCAGGTAACCACCACCCTAGCTGGCACAGCCCCCAGCACAGGTACTGCATGTAAACAGCTCCAGGGTGGAACATGCATTCCGGATAGGGAAGAAACCATTCTTCTATATAGCATGCATATAGCCTTGCCAA
>JAAUYG010111174.1_pt1 | contig 10652 bp, 7 predicted proteins | sample 7278091 | NCBI WGS metagenome assembly JAAUYG01 (sample SAMN14350201, study PRJNA611818) | marine sediment metagenome | isolation source: surface marine sediment (0.6m) | place: French Polynesia: Moorea | collected 2018-08
AAATTTTCATTTCCGGCGGAGTGTGTGGTGATCTGCCACGTATCAATACATCTCATACATCCGAGGTATGTTGTGCATAGCGAAAACAGCCGAGGAGTTCCGAATGCTGCCGATGAACCTTTCAAAGTCTGGTACTCAATCCCCCATTCAGCGCTCATCCAGTGCCTACTCCAAGGACCAGACCCAGATGCACTATACAGTGTCCTGCCTATCTGGATCCGGATAGCTATATGAGCTACGCATCATGTTTACCCTTCCAGGGTGGTATGGAGGGTTAATGCTTTTAATTCAGTAGTTTGGGGTATATGTAGCTGGTACTTACAGAGCCAAGGGCTTAGGGAGCCTATGGCTTATATTTTAAATACTCCCATGTCACATGCTAACCCCATCTGTCTTGTTATCCCCATGTCACATGTTAGCCTCGTCTTTGTACTTAGTCGCCATTTCCACTGCCTTGCTTGTTTGTCCTTCCTTATGTTTCTGTATTCATGTTTTCTTCTGTGTGTCAGTGCAGTACTTGGGTCCATATGGTCAATAAAAATATTTGACATAAAAGTTGTGGGTCTGGTTTGTATAAACAATTGGGGTTGTGTCCGAGTGTTGTGTTCATAAACTTTGAATTCAGTCCGTCTTACCAGATTTATTATAATATGAGATAATCCATTTAACTGTTGGTACATGAATTTAGCTACGTTGAGGTTTTAGATGTATATGTCTTCTAGCCTAAGAAGTTTCATTCTACCGAATAAGGTTCAGTGTGCTCATTGAATGGCGACTTTGTTATCAAGCATCTACAGATAATCTTTTTCACGTGTGTTTTGGATGATACACCCCACAAAGCATGATTCCACGATTTATATGTGGATATGCAATTGAATAGTATAATTTTTTAGGGTATAGATTGGAAGGTGGCATTTAGCTTGACATATACTATAGCATAAAGTGAACTTGCAAGTTTTGACTGAATATGCATCATATGCTTGTGCCAATTCATTTTGTTATCAAAATATATTCCTAAAAACCTTCCATAATTTCTTTCCCTAATGGTGATCCTATGTATATCTATTCAGATAATTTCTTGGCTGCATTTCTTTGAGTCGATTAGGGTATGCGTATCAGCAGTATTTAGCAATAGCTTCTTTGTACAAAAACATTCATACAATGCATTTAATTCTGTGTTAACATGTCTTTGTAATATGTTGACATCGTTAGAGGATGCAGATATGATTATCATCAGCAAAAATAATAGCTTTACACATTTTAAGAGCATTTGACATTTCATTATCATAAGCAAGATATAAGAGTGGGTCTAAAATAGATCCTTGTGGAACACCACAATCAAGAATGTCACAATGTAAGTCTTGGGCTTCTTCTGGGCATTTCCGGGGCATTTTTTGGGAGACATGGTTATCGATTTAGGAGTAAGGGGTCTAGAGACTAAACTAGAAGAACCCCTGCACACCCCCCCCCCCGACCCCACCACACCCCCACACCCGCATTTTGTTCCGCTTGCGCGCATTCTACTCGTCTACCGTAATGGTGAATCTGGTTACTGGACGGAAACCTTTCCCAGCGGAAGTTAATTTCGTACCAAGTTTTAATGGCGGCTAAAAGATTGTGCCTGTATCATTATTTAACAATGCACATGAAAGAAGTTATTGACTGGTATTATTTGTTATATTTGCGTATCTGATGATTTTCATTTTGCGATTCTGACTTTATAATTTTCGCAAATTCTTCTTTAAAATTTGTGCTAATCTGTCTGGTAACAAGGCAAAATGGTCACACAAAATGAACCTGCAGCAGTGCAGGGTGAGTGAGTGCTGCACTGCCTGCACGTTGTGTGCAGTGTTTGGCGGCTGCAGACATACGATGTCGGGATTCCATGTCTACCAAAAGACGTCCCAATACATAACTAAACACGTGCCACGTATTTATAAACGGAAGATGTTATTCCATTTGTATAGGTGTACATATTGTACATTTTGGAAAAGAAAATCTATTGAAACTTTAAAATTCCAATCCATGCTGGTTTATTAAACTTTAAAGATTAAGTGATATAATTATGCTTCCCTCGTATTGGGTTTCTGTAAGATATAAATCCCAATGTATGCTACTCCGATGCCAGTCGCTTTTTCATACAGGCGACATGGTTGTTTGGTCATGGACCCACATTCATTTTGCCATTGTTTCATCAGACTTCCACATCACCTGATCACAGCCCAGTTCGCACTGAATACCAACTTTTCTTCATTTTTATAGTTATGGCATGGATGTATCACCAAATGCAATACTGTATTGTCATATATCAGTTTCCTCGATCTCTGGGATAGAATAGAATAGAATCTTTATTGGCAACTGAGGGATACAATCTGGACAATGACAAGACATGCATGCATGGGTACATAATGACAAAACTTACATATTTTCAGTTATTCTTGGCGTTAATTATCACTTTCTAAACATCAGGGTCATAGACGCTCTTGGCCTAACTCTTGAGTATCGTTAAGCTTGGAAAATCACCATCAATTCAGTTATGCCTAGGAGCAAGATGGCTCAGGACACAAATAGTTTGTTTGGGGGCGTGTTATAGTGATTGCTTCTAGGACTTTTAATTTCATGAGCCCATACCATGTCACAGGCAATTTTGATAGTGTAGTAATTTTACAAAGGTTCTTGTCATGACATTGGACACTTACCCCTATGGCTGTGTAGGCCGGAGGTCATAGTAGCTCACTAGGTTCATCTTGCATGCGTGATTTTGGTTCATGACCTTGAACTTGACCTTTCAGTGCTACGGGATCTATTTGGTTTACTTTATAGAATCTTGTATAGGAGTCCTATTAATAGGACCCCATATCCAGTCACTTCATCACACGGTTGTTTTTTCACCGCTATTTTTGTGTGACGAACTGACCGGTGTCTGAGGGGGAGAGGTATGGTGGCTGATTTGTGCTATTTTGCCTCTCCCAAACTTATTACTGTGTATCAAAGTTTGTTGTGATAACATATGGGCCAGGATTCGTACATGACATATATATTGGACTCTATATCATGTACCAGGTAGTATATATAGAGTCCTATTGGGCCAACCTTCATCTTTCTTCTCCATGGCCCCACCCAATCTTACCTGTAATTCTGTCTACCCCGGTCGTTTCATCACACATTAATAGTAAGGTGACGAAGTGACTGACTTCCTGCTACTGTATACACTTGAATCAGGGGCTTCAACATGAATGTATGAAGTAAATGTCTATTCCCAAATCACAAAATGTGTAATTTCTGATCGACGAAAGTAATATTCTATAAGTGATTGGACAGCGCTGTAGTAACTAATAAGCGCTAGTAGTTTGCAGCCTTAGTATTTAATATTAATTACCTTTCTTTGAATTTTTACTTTAGGCCAACAGAATGAGTTGTCAGGAGCAGGCTGTTCCTATGGAGAACGAGGAAGCGGAAGCTTGTAATGACAAAATGGATACTGAATTAGTACAGGTATATTTGCCAGACTACATGGGCTTCCTGAAGTATGCTGAACATGGCAAAACATGTGATCATATGTTATTCACTCCTTTGGCTTCTAGGGCAAAGCCTTGCACAGTTAGTCTGATCTTTCAATGTAGGGATAACAGGAGTTATTTATCAATGCAATCAAGTGCTGTGCATCAGCAACCACGTGCAATGCTGACCAGCTATATGCACACTGAAGCACTAGGAGTCATGGCTTTCATCTCCGTCTTGTGTCTTAGTTTCCTGCAATATATAGATGTCAGGTTGAAATGTCACCATTGGCTATATAAGCAAGTAGATTTGTGTCACTCATGACTGGGAACTTTGTTTGCATCATGAATGCTATTCATATGAGTATTTGTGCTTTAACATGTTTTAACTGCTCAATTTTGTCATTCCTTTACATAATCGGCTTCAACTGTTAAAACCATAATTCTGCCGTTAGCTCCGAAAACCCAGCAGCTAGCAAAAATGAACTGCTTTGGGTTTGTAACCTCACGGTAAGAATATATAATATAAATTCATGCGAATTTATCAGTTTTATGTACATTCTTCCGAAATCATGTTTTATACGTGTATTTTCCAATTTCCATATGCACTTATGCAGAGTTTTGACAAAAGACTGCTACAATATTGCTTAATAGCCTAGTCCTACAATGATTACACATCTGTAGGATAAAAATAAAGCCCCCTGAGAACTCAAGATGCTCTTTTGCGAAGGCTTATATATCTCTGCCTAACCACTAACCAGTTCCATACATTTATGTATACAAGACTGGTATTCGGTGTATTTAGACTGTTAGGATTTTATGTGTGGGTTGTATTACTGCAATATTGCTAATTTCCTCGATGTTTGATATTTATTTTCCAGAGCCAGAACGAGGGCTCCCGCCTTGATTGTGCTGCCATGTCAAAGAACTCTGAGGCATCAGAAAATGTATCAACATCCCAAGGATCTGAGCAGTCTCCAAGTTTGCTGAAACAGCAGCTCATGGCACCGTTGACCCCAGCGACAATGGCTTTGCAGCAGCAGTATCACAATTTAATGCATCAGGTTGCCACTCCTGAAACTGGAATGTCATCCACTCCAACATCAAGGTATTGAACTACATCTTGAAGTTAGCATACATTTTCCGTGCATTTATCATTATGGGCATGGGTGTGTAGAAATATTTCAGTAAGCACACATCTACAGTAAAAACTATTTTAACATGAAATACCCCGTTACATCATTTTACATGGCCTACTCTCGCCCATGCATTCTTTGCTTTGCAAACTGGCAAAACTATGAGTATTTACCTAAATTTTAGACAAATATATGGGTGCCTCAATTGCATAGGCATGGCAGTCATGCAAAATTCGATGATAACAATACGTGTTTACTTCTAAAGTTCAGTGTGTCAGTGGTGGCTGCAAGTACTGTACATATATGCTATCGAATATCTACATGTCTAAAATCTCCGTTTAGCAGCCAACAAGGAGCAGTGGCCATGGACTCGGGTAGAAGTACTGGTGAAATTGGTTCCTCACCACCAGCAGATGTCCAGTCTCCAATGCATGTAAGCCCTTACAGCATGTACCATCGTTTGTTGTAACTCTGTACAAGTACAGAGTGGGCGTTGTTACCTTGTATGACCTTGCAAACTTTTTTTCGCTGTCATATAGCATGTCTTCAAGTGTGTCCGAGTCAGGGCAGTCATATTTGTTTTCTTCACAGTATCTGAAGAAGGGAGACCACGGGTTCTTTATCTTGATATCATTTTCCCTCAGCTGAGTATTCTTTCATTTTCTCTTTTCTGTAAGTGCGCCAGTGATTATAAGTTTCAACGTTGATCTAGTTCTGCAAATGCTATATGTGTCACTGTGCTAGGTCTTTTTCAAGATGCAGCGAGAGCGCATGTAATGATGTTGGTAATAATATGAAACTGAAGTAATGCAAAGTTTACTAGTTGCATGTAAATGCAACATTTTCAGTGCAAGAACATAGTTTACACAAAATGTGTTTTTTTTTTTTTTGCCCCAGGGACAGAAGCCAATCTCCCCTGGACAAGGCTTTGGCACACAAGGTACTTTGGGCATGTTCATATCCCAAAGCAGACCGACGTTCCATGCCCAGGTGATTCCCTCTCCTACAGTGGCCAACATGGACAGCAGCATGATTGAAAGTGGACTGAACAGTTTGGCAGCTGCAGCCAGTCAGCAGCCGAGAGCGGTTGTCCATCCGGTCACCCCCGAGGCCTCCACACCAACCCCGAGTAACACTCTTCCAGGTGCTGTTCATGCACCAAGGTCAGCTGGGAACACTGTGGTCACTGCACAGAACGTCGAACGGAGCGGTCAGCTATGTCAGAGAGAGAATGCTGATGACCTGAGCCAATTTGAGGGGGTCATGACCAAAGAGCAGATCGCCGAAATGAAAAGGAAGTTGGACCATTTGAGACAGTGTAGGGATGCTGAGCTGAAGCTAAAGCAGGTGGCTGCTCCAGCGACTGTGGCTGTGGTTGCACAGCACCATCAGAGCGGAGGTACTATGACACAGGCTACTGCGATCAGGCACGTTGCAAAATCTGTAGAACCGAGCCAAGCGCAGGCTGCCGAGTGTCTGCTGTCAATGGGAGCATCTCAGGGAGGCCATCTTAGGACAGTAGTGCCTCAGCAACAGCCAGGACAGAAACTGGCTATCATACGTCATCAGATGCCACAGCAAGTCAAACAGCAGTCGATGGTGGCTCAGGGCATGCCTGGGGTTCAGGAAAGTGAAATTCGGCAGAGGGAGCCGGCCATGAAACCAACTGCAGAGGTTGCCCCTTTGGTGTCTCCAACTTCAAGTGGACATGCCGTAGTGCCTGCCATAAGTCACCAGCCCACTCCAGTCCAAGGAGTGCTTCCTCCGACATCAGCCCCTCTTCAACCCACGCACACTGTGGTGAGGCCATCCACTCAACTTAACTCGGCAGCTGGAGTGTCGCACTTACAGCAGAGATTCGCTCAAGCAACATCACCACACGGCATGAGTCACACATCCCCATCAGTTGCTCCACCGTTGCAGACCCACCCAAGAACGAATCCAGGCATTCCGCATTCACAGCAACACGCTGCGGTTGTGGCAGGCACAGTAACACGAGAGCAAGTCTGCCCAGACGAGAATGAAGATAAAGTAATCCGTGTAAGATGGTCCGAGGAAAACTCGACAATGGGAACAAACAAGCGTGTGGTGAAGCTGGTGGTGACGGGTGCTATGGGGCAGGCCAATACCCTCCTCAGTAGTTATGCAAACCTGCAACAGGAGATCCTGCGTTACATGCAAAAGCAACGTCTGACTGAGGCTACCGTGCGATTTTCCAGCGGTGGCCGGATAACCATTCACACTGACACTCCAGGTGTCCCCCCTCTGGTGGTACACACTGCTCCACAGGTTGATCGTCTGCTTGCGGCACCCACCGGAAGTATTCAAGGGCTGCCTCCTTCGACCACCCAGGCTGTGAATACATTTGGCGCAAGTAGAGCTGGTCCAGAATCCCGTGTGTCCCCCCCTTATGCTGTTAATCTCGGACAACAACCGGTACGAATGGCAGCAGCTGCTGGCCAAGTCGTTTTGAGTCAAGGAGCAGACGTCCCTAGTGTTCGCTGCGTCCAACAGAGGCCTGTTCAAACTGGTATAAATGTTCAATCTCCGACTAGTCCTAGCACAAAGGGGCTATCTCAGACACCAAACCGACCGACGCGGAAAATCTCAGAAACAGGGGTTTTATCTCCTAGAATACCAAACCAGCCCCCGAATGTTCGGGGCAGTACCCCAGGCTCTGTTGCTGCCTCTCAGGGTACAATGTCTCAGGCCGCACAGATTTTTGCGACTGCAATGCGACAGCGTGCTGCTGCACAAGCCGGCGGGGCCATGAATCGTTTGTCTTATCGGCAAGTAGTGCAATCAGCACTCCAACAAACTGTCAGACAGCAAGCGGGACCAGCAGTCGGTCCTTTAGAAGTACAGAAAATTGCCCCCAGAGGCTCTGCTCCACAAGTAGCAGGGTCCTTGGGACCGTTGTCAACTCAGGCCTTACAGGCTATTCCACAAACAGCTATATCTACCCCTATTGCTTCTCCCCATTCAGGACAAGTCTGCCATCCCACACAGGGAGTGCCCGTAGCCTCAAGTGTGGTGAAACAGTCGGCCAAAGTTATAAATCCCAGTGCTATTGTTTCACAGGTTTTGGCTCGTGCTGCGATGAATTCTCATGCTTCAGCTAATGTGCCTGCTCCTGCGACTCCGCAAGGAAGTCAACAACAATTAGCAAATTTACAGCAAAATCAGCAGCTGGTTGCTCTGCAAGCAAGCCAGCAACACCTAGCAAGTCCGCAAGCCAGTCAGCAACAGCTAGGTACTCCACAAGCCAGCCAACACAAGCTAGCTACACAAGCAAGCCAGCACCAGCTAGCTACCCCGCAAGCTAGCCAGCAACAGTTAGCTACTCCCCAGCAACAACTACGTACTCCACAAGCCAGCCAGCAACAGGTAGCTACTCTGCAAGGAACCCAGCAGCTGGCAACTCAGCAAACGCCAGTTCGATTCTCAGGCCCCATAAAGGTGCTCTCTGTGGATAACCCATCACAGAGTGGTGGTCCGAGCACCATACCAGCTGCCATAGTAAACGCAAACAGTCCTACCACGGGAACTTCCGGTACGCTCATTGAAGGCCAGGATTATGTTATTTCCTGTCCGAATGGAACACGTGTCATTGGCACATGGGATGGAAAGTACTTCAAAGTTAAGAATCCAGTCGCAGGTGGCTCATGTAAGTTTTTTTATTTTGCAAAATTTTGTATCTTTCTGTTTGCTGTTTGCTAAGTGGCAACACAATATAAGATTAGTTCCTTCTGTTTAAAAAGTCTCAGTTGTGGTAAAGTTTTCATAATCCTTGAACATATGGTACAAGTAATCAGCTTTTGGCTTTCACGCTCATTCACCTTATGCTGTGTAGAAGTGTAAACTGTCACTGTTACCAAATTAAAAGATATATGTTGTATTATCACATATGTCCAGAGAGGGAGCATGAAGTAATTTATTAAACACATGTTAAATGCCAAGATATAAATGACAATCTTTGTCCTACCATCTTCGCGATGACCCTAAATGAAGTTTCTGTTGCTCTTTCCATCTAGCCAAACCTGGTACAACTTCGGCAACCGTGGCTGCAAGTGCCGTTCCTGGAAATAGTCCGGCAGCTTTGTCCGTAGCGTCCACCTCGGTGGCGACCGCTACCAGCGGTGTGGTGTCTCCTGGCGTGACGGGTGCAACAACCGCAGGGCAAGTTCGTGGTGGCGGTGGAGGGGATAAAAAACAACAGCTCAAGGTGTTAGCCTCTCCGGGCAAACATGAAAGGTATTTATGATCGCTGACTGAGAGTCTGTAACTGACAATTAAGCACTAAATGTAATTATTAAACAGGCGATTGTAAGTGCATCTGTACACAGAGACAGTATGATAAATTAACAAATGGAATAAGCGTTCCCTTTCATATGAAGCTTACATATAATTTTGGAGTTTATTAAATATGTTCATAATATGACTTATAAAATAAAATAGAATCGCAATAATTATTTTTGGTTACTGATTAAGATTACTTTTAGTAGATATTTGTTGGTTTTGTTTCAGTGTTAGTTTGATGTGGATTTGGCCCAACTTGTATGCAACTTTTTATAGACACTTGAAAACCTCACCTTTACATATTCGTATATTTTTTTACAGTGAAACTCCCACATTGGCAAAAGATGAATTAACCAATGGAGGATTCAAGTTCTTGAAAGATGCCTCTTTGACCAGGTATTCAGAATGCAGGAAATCTTTTTTGAAAAGTTGTACTTTGGAAATATTTCAGTTACCAGTACACTTGTAAGGACGACTTTATCTTGTATGTAAAAATGCTAAAAAAATTGTTTAATAGTAAATATTCATGCGAGATTAATCCTGCAATTATGGCATGAGATAATCATTGAGGCAGCTCTATTTGTTTGTACAGCAGGTGTGAAACAAAACAAAACCAGCTGTGACTGTTTTTGCCCAATTTCAGACGCTCATTGCATTCAGGAAAAGAGGAATCGGCCAAGGAATCAGGTAGTTTATGGCACTATCATAACAAACCATTGGCTACATACATATATATATTTCGCGACTTCTACAGACTTCTCTTTTGCTTCAATGTGTAAACTTATAGTCTTTGTTACCTTGGCGCAGATGGATGAGTACGCCACAAGCATAGCCAGTATCTGTTTGTGAAGGGGGTAATTGATGCTAAATAGATCAGTGGGAGCCATTAACAGACTTTTGTATCCAGCCCACACACAGCCTTGAACTGGCTTGTCTGTAAGGTTTCAGGTTATGCAAGGCGTGCTCTTTCAATTTCTAGGTTTGCCTGCATCAGATGCAGCAGCAGTTGCTGCGTCACAGCTGGCGAAACGAACCACCCCTGTGAGTAATACTTTGTATAAAGCAGAGCCCTTTGCTCAGGTTGTAGTAATATTTGTAACGGCTCTGTTGGCGGGTTTCTTAAAAAAATATCTTTTAAGTCCTCTAATGATCTTTAAGCCTGGAAAGGACTGGTTGCCAAAGCGATTAGTGAACCGAAATCCATTTCTAGACTTCCGAAACTTCGACAAAGTACAAAGTTCCCGTTTCAGCCTAATGCCATGTTACATCAATTCTGGAGGTTGTACTCTTAAGCCTTACGATAAAAAAAGTTAAAAAGAAATTCTCTACTGATGGATTTTCAGAGAGAGAAGGGGAAGTATGCGGTTTGTGACCACTGCGGGAACCTGAGCCACGACTATGACAATTGCGAGGGTTGTCATCGACCTTTACCGCAGGACCCCAAATTTTTCATGCCGGGCGAGGACAAGGACGAGCCGCAGGCACCGGAGGCTAGCACCAATCCGCCTAGTGAGTTGTTTCTTGCTGTCAGAGATAATGCGTGCTGTAGTAGTGGCAACACAGGACAAACTTCCTGTTGAAACTTTGTTAAATGTTACATGATTACTGATAGAGGGTGTCTCACAAGAGACCATTTTACTGGGCGGGCCCCCCCGCCCCCCCCCCCCCCCCCCCCCCCCACCCCCACCCGCTACCCCGGGGCGGCCGCCACGGGGGG
>JAAUYG010025417.1_pt1 | contig 10651 bp, 4 predicted proteins | sample 7278091 | NCBI WGS metagenome assembly JAAUYG01 (sample SAMN14350201, study PRJNA611818) | marine sediment metagenome | isolation source: surface marine sediment (0.6m) | place: French Polynesia: Moorea | collected 2018-08
AGATGGAGTGAGTGATAAAGTTTAACGGCACATCAACACCAAAAGGGTCATACCGTGCCAAAACCGGTGATAATGATTGTAACATCAAGTCAAGTTGCTACAGTCTAATAACTGCACTGTGTGAGAGCATTCGCTATCAGGCCAAGTCTGAACAAAATGTCCGACAAGACCTGATACCCAGGGTGCGCCACGGGGAGGCTGCTCTCTACACCCCATGATGTAATTGGAACTCGACACGTAACTTCCAAGTGCTTAACAGTGGCATATGGAATAGATCAGCTCCTTTGCAAAATATAAGCGATACAACTCTAAGTGGCCTTGAATCTGACCTTTCAATGTTACTCAAAAGCAAATCTAGTGCTGTAGTTTCAATACTTTTATGAGATATAAGCTTGTAAACTTCTCGTGTTAGGCCCTATCTTAAGTTTTTACCACAGATAGCTGTAGACAAGAATGGTAAAGCTTAATAAACTTTAAATTCGAGATAAAAGTTTACAAAATCCTACAAAATGCGAAATAGTACTTTTGTGGGAGCTATTGAGATGAAAATGCAGGAGAGGTGCTAAATAATATGAAAGCGATCTATAGCGATTTCCATCTTCAGGAAATTAAAAAAAAAATAGCATTTAAATAACCCAATTTAAGACATCCAAACTTATACTTATGTGCGGAACACTATGATAAAATTTAAGTTTGAAATAATTTGAATGTGGTTTGTAGGAGTAGTGTTTTGAAATTTTTGCTTCCATAGAGTCTTCTATTGTCGAAAATAAAATATAATTACTGTAGTTCTAGGGATACATATACTGCAATACTAACTTAAGGCTGTCTCCGTCCTGGCTGAATCTTCTACAGGCCCATAACAAGGTATACTATAGGCCACTTTACATTTCTGTCGGATATGGACTAGTTTGCTATCTGTTGGGCAAAGCATCTGTGGTTTGCCCAGACACAGCATATGGCTTGCTAGGGAAAGCAGCTTATCTTTTGTGCGGGTAATCAAGGCAAAGTTGTACGTGCTCGCATGTTAGCCAAATTGTACTTTTTTCCTATCGTGGCAGTGACAAATTTACAAGAACGCAAAAATTGATATGGGATATCGCGGGAAGCTACATTTTCGTGAAAAATGGATTTCATGTACACCAACGGACGCCGACGCCTTGACAATAGCTCCGCTGACACTGCGAAGCAGAGCGAAATCAGCGCTAAACACTTTCAATGGTCACTTTTCAGATTAGGCCAAAAAGATTCGGGCTTGTGACTACCGGTAATAGTCATTTACCGAGATGTTCATATTTATCTTGGCTTGACTATGTCTGAAGGGCAATTTGCTTATCGTCGAGCACATGTTTTACACGGTTTGATTAATGTAATTTGCTGTGTCAAATCGGAAAGAGCAAAAATGCTTGTGGATCCTGGTTTTCCAGCTAGAAACAATTACAGCCCAATGTACACAAAACAAGGTCAAACAAATCCAAAAAGGCCACCAGGACTAAACCTCCGAGACTGAAATCGAATAAAACCTGCACCAAGAGCAGCATAATATAGCTAGTTTCCATAAAAGTTTACTATTTCGCAGATCGTCAAAGGTTACATGCATTACTTGCCACTATTTTTATGTGGATGTGGATGCCAGTGCTTTTGGAAACGCTGTACGAGTAGCCTATTGCAAATCATATCTTTGCTAATTTCGCGATAGGCAGGCTTATCTGGATGGATGGGCCAACACTATGTGCACCCCATGCCCTATTAAAATAAGTTCCAAATTTCAATCTGTTCCGCTCTATGATCACCCATTGATCATACACTACACAAAAAAGTTAAGGGTATCCTTATAACTTTTTTGTGTAGTTCATATATGCTATGCGTGCACGTATAGCATATATCAACTTCAGAAAAAAAGCTAAGGATATGTAATATCCTCAACTTTTTTGTGTAGTGTATGTAGATATCTGTCACGAATCCCCATCGCCTTTCATGTTAAGTCTCATGAACAGGCAAAGGTGTTGCCCAGTCCACTTGCATAAAAAATATATATCTGTATTAATATGCAAACTTTTATTGTAGTATTGTAAACTGTTGTTTTATCACTTGTTCATTGTCCTCCTTGGCATACACATGTTCTCATGTTGTCGACCAATAAAGTATTTTTATTATTATTAAATTTCATGCTATAACATGCTTAGAAATTAACAATGGTCACAAATATTGGCAGAGCCACCAAAGTGCATGTTGCACTGTACATGATGTGTACTAACAATTGAGTGATCTGTGAGCCTTATGCGCGTTCGTTCAAAATACTCTTCGTGAATTAGTAATATAATTAATAATACATTTTGTTGCTCAAGTTTGGTAAAATTTCTACTTCACGTTCCATTATAAACGTATTTGTGAAAACATTATTACATAACCATATTAATGTAAATATATAAAACAATAAGCAAATTTATTCAAGCAGCCTAAACGTGAAGAGCACAATTTCCTAACAGCAGCAGTGTGCACGTGTCTATTGCATTAAACCTTGTTCTAAAGAACTACAATTGGCTGAAATAAATTTTGCTTCAACAATGGTTTTAATTGTGCTAGAAAACATCCTGCTTCTTGTCATGTTTTGTAAGAAGTTATTAAGAATCTTCCATTTGATCAAACTTTCTTGTCATTTAACACTTCATTTTTAAAACGCTCATGTCAACTTTACTTGGGTTATAGCCCGGTATGATTCCGACAGCCCATTGGTCGAACACCCATTAGTCAGACAGCCCATTGGTCCTACGGCCCATTGCTCCAACCCATCATAATTGGCCATTATACATGTACATTTGAATGAAACTGTTTCTTACTCCTCTAAAAAATATTGCCGACGCGTCTAAAATGTTTCGGATTCTTTAGCTCTGTTTGCGTTTACATGGCAGCAAGACCATCAAGGGAGCAAGACCTACATGGCAGACCTACTGTCATGCTACTGGCGTCCGTAGTCTATCAACTCAGGTTTCTCGTGAAACCGTTCTATTGATCAAGGTCCAACTGTATCGGGAACCAACTGTCTACTATATCTCCAGTCCATGTTTTAAAGTTTTCAGTTCCCAAAATTTTTGCGACATGTTTTTCGGTTTTCGTCAACATTGGGAGCGAAAACTTCAGAACGCCACGTCTCCCACAAATCATCCCATTTTCTGCTGAATGTCTCCGATATACATGTATAAAGTTTTTCTGATTTTTGAAATGTTGCAACTTTTTATTTTAACGAGTTTTCTTCATTAAATTATAAATAAAACTGGGACCGTATGGTGGAGAAATGTGAAACATAGGGAAAACGGCTGATCGTAGAGCATAAAGAATAAACAATTGGAACTTATAGGGTGTATATGACTAAATATGTGGGGTACGTTTTCACATCTGAGTGTTTCTGGCACTTTGCAATATTTCCCATATTGAGATTTTTCAAGTTAGCGCATTCCCTCCCACAGTTTTCATCATATTTCAACTAAATTAATCAGTAGAAATTCATGAAATTATAGGCTATTGTCTCTTGGGTGATATGCCATATTATAAGATTTTCATCGCACTTGGAATTGTTTAGTAGCACTGGGACCTATTGGATGGCCACACCAAAACCCTGCTCCTAAATTAATATCATCGGGTGTCTGCCAAAACTTTATGACGCCATATGGAACCCCGGGCGAGGGGCAGTAGTCTCCCAGTAGGCTACAGGTTATTAATTTTCTTGGCAATGACCGATTGTTATGATTTTCAAAAGGATGTGATTCCTGCACTTCTCACCTTTACGAGGACATTTGTTACTATGGTCGAATACAAGCTGTACTTTTCTTGGCAACCGACCGTATTTTGCATTTTTTGTGGTACTTTGAAGATGTCATCTCGCGGCATCACTGACACAAGCTCTTCACATGAACTTTTCGGTACATACCAGACTGATTCCGATGAGCTACTCATTTTGAGCTTCCGATTTTCAGCGATTTCTTTTTTTTTTTTTTTTTGACAATTTTATAATTTCAAATTCACGATTAGATACATTAGGCCTTGTAAGATTCAAGGTCATTGGGGTTCATTTGTTGCACTTGGATTTTTTTTTCTAAATACAATTTTCAAAGAACCGCTTCTTCTGCACTTATGATTCTTTTTACAGCTGTTCGTTGGAATTTAAAAATAAATCTAGAGAAAAAAAATGATACTTAACCTTGTGGGCAATGGGAAAATAAAAAATGAGAATATCTCGGAAATGACCTGTCGTAGATCGAAAGGGAGTGACAGTTATAGATCCGGGGTACAAGTAGAACATATGAACATTGACTTGGGCATTCATTTGGTTTGGCCTTATAATTTTTGCCATTTATAGCTCGGTTTTGTGCTATTGCACAGCAGAGCTATTGTGGTCACGAGGGCGTCCGTCGTCCGTTTTCTCAGAAAGCGTCAGGCAGATAAATGCCATATTTGGTACCTTTTCACCAATTTTTAACTTTTTCACCTTTTCCTTGTGTATCTTGAAAACCGCTGGTCGTAGAGTGAGCCTCAGGGATAAGTCTTTTGACTGTTAAGTGTCAGTTCGGTTTGTGGTCATTCGGTGCATTTCCGTTTTTCACGACCTTGTATCTCGGAAACAGCTAGTCGTAGAGCGAAATGGACCAAAATTTGGGCCTCTGGGATAAGTATTTACTGTATACAGGGTACTTTTGATTGTTTGTTAAGTGTTCAAGGTCAGTTTGGGGTCATCTGGTGCATTTCCAGTTTTTGAAGACCGTGTATCTACATTTCACTAAAATATTCAGGGATCTTTGTACTGCCAAGTTTATACCTTACTGTTATTCTTTATCTAGCAAGTGACTAAGCAGATCGCAAAGGCCTCTGCGCCTCTTGATTATTTTTCTTTATGTGAAACTGCGGGAGCAAACATTTCAAACTTTGATTCCTACATTCTTTACATTTTTGACAACCAGTTTTCTAGAGGTTCCTAATGCTAGTCGCCATATTTTTTTGTTTGTTTGTTTGTTGGGTTTTTTTTTTTTGGGGGGGGGAGTGTTAAAAGTTTATTTTTAGCAAAGTCACTGAAAATTTAATTTTATATTGCAGTTAAGCGTCATGATTACGTGCATCTGAAAAACAATGGAAGCTGACTGAATGTTTGAGATTCAGGGACACCGGTACAATGTGCATGCGGTACTTTCAGCTTGAGCCGTTCAGGGACATTTTGGCATAATTTGGTGGCTCTTACGAAATTTTGAAGCTCAAATTTTTCAACACGCTACTCCTCATATGCAGAAAAACTTTTAAACTATCTCCAGGCCGCTGATGGTGGTTCTCATGTGGTGGTTCTCCTTGTGATCTACTAAGTAAACAATCGATGATATAAGTCGGCAAGACTCTTCTGATCTGATGATTGAGTCTTATGGTAGGAATTTTAAAAAAATATATAATTTTATGATTTATGCAATTTTATGATTTATGCAGTGATTACATGTTAGAGTGGCTACTTCTTGTTACTACTTTGCTCACAAAAGGTTCAGATATAAGAATGATTGAAATTTTCAAACATGGGACCCTATGGGAGGGAGAATTTCAAAACGCTACTCCTACAGTGTTGATTCTTTTTCAAGCAAACTTTTTTCTGAATGTTCTCTGTAACAATCCACACAAAAGTTGCTTCTTAGAATTTTGAAATTAAAACTTTTTAAAAAAAAAGATTGAAATTTAACATGGAAAAACGAAAAAATTGCCAGTACCTCCTAAATGGCTAATCATGGGGCACAACGGAGTGAAATTTGTGACTTGGGTGTAATTGTAACATGTACATGGGGTACCTTTGAACTTTTAGTGTTCAAGGCCATGTGGGGGGGGGGGGGGGGGTCATTCCGTCGGTGCACTTGTTACAAAATGGATTGTAAATCGAAAATGGCTGACCGTAGCACGAAACTGATTTAAATTTGGGACTCGGGGGTACTTGTGTGTATGTTGTATCTTTGACCTTTTAGTTCAAGGTCATTTTGGTATCATTCAGTGCACTAGTGTCAAATGGCCTGTAATTCGAAAACAGAAGGTTGTAGATCGAAACAGAGTGAAATTTAGAATTCAGGGATAGTTGTGGGGTACCTTTGACCTTTTAGTGCTCAAGGTCATTCAGTGCACTCGTGCCAACATGGCCGGTAACTTAATTAAAGCCGGCTCTTCATAGAGAGAAACGGAATGAAATTTGGAACTCAGGGGTAGTTCTAGCGTGCATATAGGGTACCTTTTACCTTTTAGTGTCCAAGGTGACTTTGGGGTCATTCGGTGCACTTGTCTCAAATGGCCGTAAATATGAAAACTGCTGGCCTTGGAACAAAACTGACTTAAATTGGGTACTCAAGAGTGAAAACAGAGTGGTGAAGCAGAGTGAAATTTGGGAGTCATGAGCAGTCATAATATGTGTATGTGATACCTTTGAACGTTTAGTGTTGAAAGGCATTTGGGGTCATTCGGTGCACTTGTCTGAAAATGGCCGTTAACATGAAAACAGCTGGCCTTGGAGCAAAACTGACTTAAATTGGGGACTCTATGGCACTAGTAAATCATAAATGGGGTGACTTTAACCTTGTCCCATTCAATGTGATTTGGGGGTTATTTGGTACATTTGTTTGTCACACCTGACAATGTGCTTACTGCTTTTGTCAGTGTTATCAAGCAGAGTGTCAAGGCTCATGTGCCTCTTGTTTAGGTTCTGTGGCTTAGCAGTACATGTAATTAGGACATGGCTTCACTTTTCAAAGAAAGAACATCTACGCCTGTGAGGTCATCAACCAAAGATAAGCAAGATTTAGATCTATTGGTAGTGACTGGAGCATAGAAGTTTTGGCTACATTAATACAGAACATGCAGAAGGTGCTCTCTGTAGTGTGTAGCCACTAAAAGAGGAGCCACTACATGAAATACAATGTAGCTAAAAAGTAATATAAGTATAATAGATAAGTATAATACGAGTAATATAATTCACTCAAACAATAGACATACATGTATTATCAAAACTTGATTTTATGAAATATATACATATATAACTCATTGAAATGAAGACACAAAGGAACATGCAAATAAACAATATAAGTAAATGATAAAATAAATGAACAAATTTTAGCACATTATAGATAGGACCCTATTCTTTGATCAGCTTACCATGTTGTTACCATGTCAGCTTACCATGTTGCTATCACCGATAGCACGGCGGCAGGTACTGATTGAGTATACAATTCACATCCTGTACACATCACTGCATGCTGTACACACCTGTGTCAGTGGTTTCTGACTGACTCGGCATCTACCCACTACCATGCCTACTGAACAAGTCCATTCATTATTTCCATTAATGATGTTAATTAATTGTAAGATATCAAAAAATATGTGTGTAATATCCATCTTCAGGTACTTCATCAGAACAAACTCCACTGATAATTGAAGCCACTAAGTATTACTAGTATATATCACTATTAGCATGATTAGTACACAGGGCAAAAGCAATTATTGACTGCTAATACATGTACCATGTGTACAGCACCGAGAAAATAGTAGTGCGCTAAATAACTGTACAAAAAATAATGCCAATCACATAAAACAGGGTAAATGTAGCTTTCCAAGGCCAATTGACAAATTTAAAATGTTGCGTTTTATATAACTAGCAGTTGTGTTATTATTGTTCATGTATAGAATTCCAGGGAAAAATTTAACTGGTGTAGCGGTGCAGTTTGCTACATTATGCTACACAAGTTCAAAAATGTATAGCAATTTTTTTCATTAAAATATACTATTATGTTGTACTTTTCATGCCAATTTCTTTAAAGCTGGATTTTTTTGCTATGCAAACTTTTGAAAGTAAATTGTTCCCTGAGAATTTATGTTTCAAGACAAAATAAAATGCTCTGGCTGGCAGATAAATCTCAAAAACTGGCATCTAATGTTCTATAGCAAACACATGATGGGAGTGCAGCTTGCAAGGTAACTTTATATCAGACTTGGCCCAAGACGATTTGCTGACATCAAACTCCTCAACTGGGGCATCTGCATTGTCGTTTTGTCCCCCGCAGACCAGTATCTTTCCTGACTTCACAACAGCAGGACCATACATATGTCCATAAGTACACTGACTATAACATGTCCACTGGTTTAATAGAGGATCAAAGCACATGCACCTCCTGTTATACCCTCCGATAACGTAGATTTTACTCTCAAACACAACAGCTGAGGCACTGCTAACGCAATACGGCATCCCTGCAACGTTCCTCCATGCTCTAGTATTTGCATCATATGCATAAGCTTCACTTGCTGAAGAGCCGCCACTGGTTTGCCCACCAAACACATACACATATTGATTGAAACTACAAGACATTGGATGAACACGGGCCTCTGGCATCCGTGGCACTGGTTGCCACTTCTTGGTCACTCGGTCAAGACATTCCACCGAACTCACTACATCTCCACTGTCATTGTTCCCACCGATCACGTACACATCCTTGCCGACGCATGTAGAAGCGTGACTGAAACGAGCGGTGCCCAGGTCTGGCAACGGTGACCACTTATAGTCAGATACTGACAGCAGCCAGCACTTTTTGACAGGGGTCTGGTTGCTCTGCCCTCCACTGATTATGATGTCATTCCCAACAGCACAGGTGCCAAACTCACTAACAGAAGACGGCAAGGAAGACTCCTTCATTTGCCTCCACTCGATATCATCCAAGCAGAAACAGTCAATGGAGGAGTTTTTGTCATTTGGTTCACCTGTACCTCCAATCATCACTAGAGTAGGCACACTACATGCACTATGGTAGCCATCTCTAGGAGCATGGCTGCTACCTGTATTTTCCTCTCGTTGTTTGATACTATGTGGATTCTGGTTCATCAATGCTGTGCAGAGCAGCTTCTGACATTCCAGGTTTTCCATGAGTGTCTCCTTGGCAATGACCTCTTGCAGGTGAACAGCAGAGCAGTACTGCAACCTGACCTCATTAACAAGATTCAAGAAGCAGTGGCTTCTGGCATCAATATCATGCCTGACCCACGCCACTACAGCATCGAATACAACGTCTTCATTAGGGATAGAAAGGTTGCTGTCCTGTATAAACTCCTGAACAAGCTCCTCTCTCAACAGCATGAATTCAGGGCTTGAGACCACCTGTTTGACATTACCAGCCATCAGCTCTAGGGTGTGGTTCCCGAGACTCTGAACTCCATTCGTTCTCGCCGTCTCAAATAAAGCAACGCAGTTGAACGGATCAGCGATATTCATCAGATATTGCTCAGAGGTGTCATAGGCAGACTGCAGCTTCAACAGCTTGAGAGCTGGTATGACATCCCTAGCGTTCTCCACAGTGATGTTGATGCGTCCAGTATAGAGATAACTGACAACCAGCCTCAGAGTATCGAAGCTGATATTCTCAATCTCCAGCAGGTTGTTGTCGAGAACATCTTCGGTCACGAACTTGCCATGGAAATACGGAGAGGATGCCGCCAAGAGAAACTTGTGACAGGCAATGGACTGCCCCTCTGCAAATATCATCACATCCGTAAGCTGCTCTTGCTGAAACAGCTTTCCCATGGCTGTTAGCGTCAGGGGTTCATAAGCCGAGTCGGTCACCCCAATGCCAAATACTTCTTCAGGTATAGCAGGTGTGGTTGCCATATCATCATCATGGATGCCACTTGCAGCCTCCACAAGCCCAGTAATGTGACCATCGTTAGATGCCATGACCAATGATGACCGTGCTGCACGAAATAGCTTGGGTTTCCTGAAAAAAAGCATACAACAGGTCATTAACATAACACATCATGAAACAACTTTACTTAAATAACACAGTGGTCCTTGCATTTCAAGACCACCCATTCAGGCAGAAAAATTTGGCCTTAAATTGAAGGTGGTCCTAAAATGGAGGGATAATGATACTGAAAATATAAGAAAGGTGTCATGAATGAGCAGTCCTAAAATACTGGGAATCTTAAAATAGAGGGATGTTAAACCACAGGGACTACGGTATTAGACTATTAGTAAACATGATCATGATAACAATTGTTCATTAACAATATCAAAATTCTGTAAAAATATTACTTTTGTAAAAATCTTATTCAGGAAACACTATAACAAGCATTTAGATGAATTATAACCATGTCACAACCTCATGAAGCTTTGTTGGCTGCTTCAGGTCACTTGCTTGATATAAAGAAGTAAGAAGTTTAATGAAGATACACTGAAATTTAGCTGCAATTTCACATGTTTAAGATAAAATCTCCACTTGAGTTCCCTTAAAGACAGGCAATCAATGACACCATTCTTTTATTTTCAATATAGATATTCCTTCCATTTTAAGACCACCTCAATATATGACCTTATTTCCCTGGCTGAACAGTGGTAAATCATAGGAAACACTGTACCAGTAAGAGTAAGCTACCGGGCATATCACTAGAAACTTAGGAACCAGTATTCATATATATGCAATTGGAGTGATTTCCATAGGCTGTAGTGGTATGGGCAGGTACAGTGGTCCCTGTATTTTAAGACCACCTGTTCAGGAAGAACAATATGGTCTCACACTGGAGGTGGTCTTAAAATGGAGGGATATTTCCGGCCGGGGATTGAACCTCCAACCGCCCAAATGCCAGGCAAACGCTCAACCACTAC
>JAAUYG010044998.1_pt1 | contig 10651 bp, 5 predicted proteins | sample 7278091 | NCBI WGS metagenome assembly JAAUYG01 (sample SAMN14350201, study PRJNA611818) | marine sediment metagenome | isolation source: surface marine sediment (0.6m) | place: French Polynesia: Moorea | collected 2018-08
CAACAATGTGTACCATCAACCCAAGAAGAATCTGTATACGTACATACCGTATATTAAAATCTGTAACTTAAAATAAAGTTTTTTTTCTATTCTACTCTGGCTAGTAATTTCAACTGCACATTTAGTTCTCGAATGGGGAATACACGCCATTCTTTATTTATAGGCGTTGTATATCGGTTGGAATTCTCACTTCAGCCTCATCATTTATGCTTGTGGAATCACTACAAAGCCGTCGTCGAGTAATCTTCCTTTTCTTCAAACTCAAATGAACTGTCTGATACTGGCAAACAAAATTACAAAATTTTCCTCGCCACCACTCTCGTTAACTGCATCGTCCCTATCAAAACACTGTAACGTGAAGAAAAAGCATACCGGTGGGTCGCTGCTATCTGTCAGCGGCCTTGTCCAGTTTCCGGCAGGGATATGGCGAATCCGCATGCAAGATTTTCAAAAGCAAGCTACAAAAGCGACATAACATTTCGTGATTTACGTCCGTGGTCTCTGTTGTTTTATTGTAAAACCATTATATTTTGTATAATCTTACAGAATTTATTCTCCAAAAACTATAGGCACTACTTTGGATGGAAGGACTTTGATGCGCACAGGTTCATTATACCAATTTTCCGACAATATCATTCCGCCGGCAACACACCGGTATGCCAGGGCGTAAGAAGGTTCTTTGGTTCACATTATACATGTATTTAAACGTTGTTTAAAAAGGAAAACTCAATTCACAAACACAATGACGCGTGGTTTTCAATGTGATTTTCTAGAAGCACGGGAAATGGCAAGTTTTTGTCGTTCGCACCTTGTGCAAATGTTATTGGCGAAAATTGTGAAAATCCTGTGAATGTTGCCACAAGTTATCTGAAATCTACGGAAAAGTGTATTTCGGCCCATTGATCGTCCGCTGTGCTACGTTTTTTTTCATATCAAATGTTGCCGTTATACGCCTGGATAAATATCCGACACGCGGAGTTTTTGTTTGCTTTTGCGGCATTTCACGTGTTATCAACGGCATTTTTGGTGCCGTGTATATGGTAGCTCCTGGAAGTAGATCTGCCCGTCGCTTTGTCCGCATTGGCGTCACGCAAATTTGGCCGGCGCTATGCACTACTAATAAGCCTTGCGAATGCATTGTATTATACTCATTTTGAACGAAGATTTATGGAGAGAAATAACGCTGAACACACCTTTAAGCTATAGATTCATATTTATCAACAAGAAGCCATGGGGTCTTGACGCTCTGCAGGTCTATGCCTAAATGGCAACGTACTGTAACTGAGTGAGATGACATCAAAGTGCCGTCGTTTTTAAAATTTGGCATGATCGCTAAACGATAAGCTGTATATCCCCAAATCTACCATATCTATCATGAATCTTGGTTGAAATGGGATCAAAACTGAAGGGGGGGATAGCATTTGAAATCTTATCGTCGAATATTTGCAAAGTTCACTAAATCATTTAATGACGGCAAACGTAACTCAACATGGAATAAAAGATACACTACAGGCCTCAAGATCAGGAAATCCTTATTTGTATCCGTTTTGCTCTACGATCAGGCACTGTCAAGATATTCCAGATTTTAGGATTTCTCATTGACTTCCATGTTAAAATTTTAAAGTGCCATCAGTTTTTTTTATTCAAATTTGGCAAATTGCTAAGAAAGGTAATAGGTTGGATTCCCCTGTGGATACCAGTCCCTTAACAAAACTGCTGAAATTGGATGAAAACTGCAGGAAGAGCAGTGTTTTGAATTTTGCCGCCCCATATGGCCCTGTGTTCAGAATATTTATTGCCATTAAGTTTTTAATGTTGAGCTGTTTTCTAGTGGCGGCACAATTCGGAGAAAAGTGCCCAAAGTGATCTGAAAAAGACCTTGACGTGTTCGAAGTCGAAAGTACCACTGTGCAAATTTTCCTCCCTTTCACTGTACTACATGTATGAGTCCTTTCCTACTTTACAGCCCAGTCAGAGAAAGTGCACCCAGTGACCTCCAAATGATGTCGGTGAAAAGTGGCTATGGATACCTCGTTATGCCCATGGGGCTCCAATTTTCACCCACCTCACTCTACGATCGGCCATTTTTGAGGTGCGACCTAATTTGGAGAAAAGTGCACCAAATGACCACAAAGGACCTTGCCATGGTCGAGGTCGAAAGTACATGTGTATACCTCATACATTTCCGGGGGTGCATGAGAGCAGCCTCCCCGTGGCTCACCCTGGGTATCAGGTCTTGTCGGACATTTTGTTCAAACTTGGCCTAATAGCAAATGCTCTCACACAGTGCAGTTCGTAGACTGTAGCGACTTGAATTGACGTTGCAATCATCACCTGTTTTGGCACTGTGTGACCCTTTTGGTGTTGATGTGCCGTTAAACTGTGATATCACCACAACCACCTCATACATTTCCGAGGCCTAACCTTTCCTCCGTTTCGCTCTACCATGAGTCCATTTTGATTTACGACCAAATTCTGAGAAACTGCACTGAATGACCTTAAAATTACCTTGACATGTTCGAGGTCAAAAGTACACATGCGCATACCTCTTATGAACCCTGGGCCAACATATTCGCCAGTTTCATTTTACGACAGACAAGCAGTTTGGGAAACCTGCACCAAATGACACGAGATGGAGATGACCTTGACATGTTTCGAGGTCAAAAGTAACCATGTGCATACCTTATATACCCCCGACTATGAAGACCACTTTTCCAGTTATCTTGACATGCTTGAAGTACATGTGAAAAAAAGTGCATAACCCATAAGCCAACGAGGCCCCAAATTTCAGTCCATTTTACTTTTAGATAGGTTTTCGAGTTATGGACCAATCCTGAGAAAAGTGCACCGAATGACCCCACAATGATCTTGGCATGTCTTATGGTCGAAAGTGTCCAGAAGCACGCCACATGCAGCATGTCATGATCACTTCCGTTTCGCTCTAGGGTGAGCAGTTTTGTGAGGAGACAAGAGATTTTTACAATTTTCCATCGAGCATAATAAATGTAATGTAAAATATATATTTAATAACAAAAAAAAAAAAAAAATTCAAAATTCAAAATTCCCAAAAGACAATTTGACGGGGCCTTCATCAGGCATAACGGACAGATTTGCTAAGTCTCACTAAGTGACCATACCTTGACCTTTCCAACTTGCTCAAGGTCAAATCTGATAGCGCAAGTGAACGTCCCACGTGCGATATGGAGAAGTACAGTTAAACCTGTCTTCAAGACCACCTGAGAAATAGGGACAGCCTGGGGAATTAAGGACACCTACTTCAGTCCCTAGGTCTATTCAACACATAGAAATGGACCTGAGAAATAAGACCACCTCAGAATTCAGGACAGTTTTGGACAGTCCCTTGGGTGTCCCTAATTCCCTGGTTCCACTGTAGTTCCATATGGCCTAACTCTTCTCTTTTATGAGATAGGTCTTCAAACTCTGAGACCTTGGCTTTGACCTTTGAAGGTCACATTAGGTCAAATCTAATGGTGCCGTTGGAGTCCCCCTGTGTTTTTTTCACATGAGTAAGTGTCTAATACTGTCTACCCATCTACCGCCGTTTAGCTGTCATATGCAGATGAAAAATTCCCCATCTTTTGACTGGGTCAAAATTCGGACCCACCCCTTCTCCTACTCTAAGGCAATTTTTTGTCGAAATTTAATGGTTCCATTCCTGGGTCAGAGGAAAAGCTTCCACCAAAACTGAAGCTGGTTGGTTCATTATTTTTACATATTTTTTTCACACGGATATACAAACACAATGCGAAGAATCCCGTTTTTTTTGTTTACCCACAAAGGGCTATATAGTAACAATGAAAAAAAATCATTAAATACTGAAATTTCATATTTTGGAAAAAAAAAAAAAAAAAACATCTGGAGATATGATGCCCGGCAGCCTTGCCCCAATATTTGGCATGAATACGCTAAAAAAAGGGTTGCGGGGAAAAGATTCAGCGGATGAAAGGACTCTTGTGCCACGTCAGTAGCTCTACTGACAGATGCTGGGAAGTTCAGCAGAGCTACAATCGATAATCGATACATCAACTGGGAGACCACAGTGGTAATAGTAAAAAAATCCGTGTCCCTCGCCATTCAAAGACATTTCAGTTACTAATTACTCCCGCAGCTGTCATGATTCTATTGTTCTACCACGGTGTGCAGTTCGAAATGCGCCGCCAACCGTGATTTCGAATCTGAAGAAAATCTACAAGCACGACGCGGGACACTTACATTGTGTGTCTCTTGTTGCCGGTATGACATCTCCGGAGATGCCTTTCCACATTGAATTTTTTATAGGAAGCATATTCACAAAATCCACATTTATGTAGTTTTTCACCAGTATGTATTTTGAGATGCATCGATAATTTTTTTCTATTCACTGAAGATCCACAGATCGTGCACACGACAGCGTCAGCTTTAGGTGGTGACTTTCTGTGTACGAGACTCCTTGCACTTATGGTACTAACCACATATTGGGAGTCCTGATCCGGTAGCACTGCTCCATCCAGATGCTTATTCTCATTTAGCGGAGGAGCAGCACAGCTTTGAGAAGCAACTGTGTCATTGTGTTCGATTCCGCCGACATGAACCTCCCAAAGATGTCGGCCGAGTTTCAATTCGGTATCAAACCGTGTGTTACATACATCACACTGAAGTGGTTCTGTGCGGTCATCTTTGGCGATCATTACTGCGGGTGAATCACTGAAAAGCGGCGTTTTTTGGTCATTCGTTTCCAGTTTAAATCCACTTGCGTCATATCCGTCAATGTTGACGGGGTCGTCTACATGGTAAATCGAGTGCAATCGGAAATGCTGTTCTAACTGACTCCGCGTGAGGAAGGATTGGTCGCACACTGAGCAGTTGAACGATTTGTAACCATTGTGTTTACGCTTCACGTGTTTGTGATATCCTGATAGATCTCCACTTTCATAAGGACACACCTTGCATTTATAGGGCTTTTCTCCAGTGTGGCGTCGCAAATGCCTGATCAGATCTCTTCTGCGACTAGATGAATAACTACAGACCGTACACTTGTAAGGTTTAGTGTGTTTAGTCCGTAACTGGTCAGGAAGTGGATCAGGCACACAATGTCCTCGTCGACGGCATCGGGTTTGCTTTTTTCTCGCACGCTGTTGATGGCGCCTCAAGTTGTGATGTTCAACTGAGCTATCACGGTTGTTCGTTTTTGACCTCGTTCTGATATGAACTTCACGGAGATGCCTGAAAAGTTTCGTCTCAGTTTGAAATACTTTCTTGCAGACATCGCACTGAAGTCTTTAGTGACACAGCACTGGCTGGGCTGCTGGTAAACGCTCGGCGGCATGAGGTTTGGGATGGACTCTTTCTACAGTGCATGGTTTGTGAAGGACTTCTGGCCTATGTGATCGCCAGTGTTTCCTTAACTGCGTAGTTGTGAGAAAGGCTTTGTCACACACAGTGCAAGTATATGGATAGATCCCAGGGTGTTTACGCTTCATGTGAGCGTTCAATGCAGATAACTGTGTCGACGCGTAGCCACATACACTGCATTTAAATGGTTTCTCTCCAGTGTGACGTCGGACATGTTGTTGCAAGTGTTGCTTGTATTTCGAAGAATAATTGCATACGGTACATTTATACAGATTACCATCAGCATGCAAACGAGAATGGTGTCTGAACTTGCTTTGCGCAGCATATGCTTTGTTGCAAACAGGACGCGTAAAAGGCTTAGCAACCGGGTGTTTGGTCTTCATATGAACACGGAACGGGGATAGCTGTGTTGCAGCGTAGTCACACACCTTGCATTTATATGGTTTTTCTCCAGTGTGCAATCGGATATGTTGCTTAACGCTTTGCTTGTGTTTCGAAGAATAATCACATGTGGTACATTTATACAGATTGCCATCTGCATGCAACCGAGAATGATGTCTCAACTGGCTTTGCGTGACGTAGGCATTGTTGCAAACAGGACACGAGAAAGGCTTGGCACCAGGGTGCTTAGTCTTCATATGAACATTCAATGGCGACGGCTGCCTTGCTGCATAGCTACAAAGCACACATTTATAGGGCTTTTCATCGGTGTGGCGGCGGAAATGTATGATCATACAGTTCTTGGACTCAGAAGAGTATTCGCATACGTTGCCCTTGTAAGGTTTATCTGCTGCTTGTTCCTTCAGATAAAAGTCAAACGCCGGTGATGAGGTCCGGTTTAAAAGCCCAGTGAGATTAACAGATTGATTTGGAATATAAGCTTCCCCACTATGTGCATCCTTTTGATCAATATCCGCCTTGATGTTACTCACAAAGGTTTGCGGCGACTTGTCTTTTAAGCTTGACATTGTTCTGGGGTTCGCGTGGGAAGCTGTTTTAACGAATGTGTCAGTTCAAGTGATTCCCTAACTCTCTCGGTGTAACAAAGCCCTCATGACAAACTGTGCACTTCTGTATGTAGTTTGAAATTAGGATGTCTATGTTTTCATATGCATTTGCAATGCAACTGGGTATGCTGTTGCGTATCCGCATATCGTACACTTGTAAAGGTTTCTGTCAGGTGCGACATCGGTAGCCTGCTCAGAACTCTTGGGGCCACAGGGCCGGAGTTCTCGAAAATACTTAAGTCTAAGTTTTGACTTAAGTCAAATTCTTATCCAATCACATTGCTCAGATTGGTGGCTTAAGTCAAAACTTAGACTTAAGTATTTTCGAGAACTCCAGCCCAGGGGTATTCACAAACAGTACACTTGTAAGGTTTCCCTGGTCGTGGTGTACTATGCGATAACTGTCGGCGCGGAAGGTCTTTCGGGTGTTCCGGTGAGTTTTCTCTTTAGCCTTGTCTGTGTGGCGATGTTCACTTTATTGTATTCCACCTGGTGTGGTTTTCGGTTTTGGTCTCTATGCTTCAAAACACCAAGGTCGAAGACGACAATATTCACGTTGCCAGCCATATCTCATTCCTCACCGTACAGATACAGAGTCGCTGCATGGTGCGCTGTGGAAAAGGCCTCTTTGCAAAGTAAGTGGACAAGTGACTTTCTCCTTGTACTTCGGACGTTGATACTAGTATTAAACCACTGCATAATCACAAACAAGTATACATGTCCAGTATTCATGCAGCGTCGCAAACCAGTGACGTCTATAGAGTCGTAAACGCAGAATACTCAAGTAGTGCACATTCGTAGATGTTAATGTCCTATTGTCAATGGTTATCACGACTTGACATCATTCACCGACAAGTTCCCTATAGATGGTGCTGAGAGACTGAGTTGTGGAGATGACCCCTTAATATATTCACACCTGCTCAGATGGTCCTGTGGTCACGACGGCTGTTCTTTTCTTCCCATTCAGTACCCGCTGAGCTGCTGAGATGACCCTGTTTAACCATTCACTGGATTTCGAACGTTATCTGTCACGGATAACCATATCGTTAACCAGAACGGTTGATGGTCCCATCTGACTTCAATTACAGTGATATCCTGGGGTGATACACCTTCACCTGCACTGAACACACAAACTGGGGGGCACCTTCGCCGCTTGAAGAAATTTATTCCTTTGTCATGGAAAATATCCCTTGAATTTGCACGTTAGTTCGTTATCTAAACCACAGCAGTATCTGTGCGATAAAATGCAAAAGCGAGCGATACCTGCGCTAAGAGCCAACCCAGCGCGATTCACGTGGCTGGAGAATGTGAACACGTACCGTCCTAGGTCAGCCAGCTAACATGCACAGTGTAGTACCTATAGTCATGCCCGGGCTGTGTTCCCCCAAGGTCATGCAGTAAGGGCTGATATGTAGAGGTCGTCGATGGCCATGGCCCCTGTGAAGAGCCGGTTCCGCCTGGCTGCAGCGCGGGAAGAACGACGCCCGCTATGAGGACCGATAACCGAATGGTACTTACTGCACATGACAAACATGTGTGGCGTGACCAAGCTACAGATAAACACGTCATCAGATTGAACAGGCGTGTCTGTGGGTTCGTAAACACTTTCAAACACCAAAAATCCGAAGATAAAAAAATGCATAAACACAAAAATACAAAAGTCCAAAGCACTGATAGCTACTGATAGTCTATGGCGTAGAGTTGGTTTATGTCCCTAATATTTAATTGCCGGTATTATTCTATTTCCACACTGACACAGGCGTTGACTGCACACGGCCTATATCACTCTGCACACATGTCACTATACACGAGCTGCATCGCTCTACAGACATGTTGTATCACTACACACTTGCTGTATTATTCTAAATACAGACTGTATCCCTACACACACGGTGTATTACTACATACTAGTATAGGCTGTATTACTACACACACACTGTCAGTACCGGTATTACTAAACCCAGCCTTAGCTTGATGGTCGGGGTTTATAGCTTATTTGTCTTTCTTCTATTTACAACATATCCCGAGCCTATTTACTCGCCCAACGTCATTAGACACCCAATCCATATGAATTTTTATATAGGATGATATGCCTTATCTTTTCGTTGGATTTTTTTTGTTACTTTCTGATTTTTTATTGATTCATTTTTTTCTGCTCCGCCACCGTCCAGCTTCCACCAAATCATTTCCACCTTTGACAAATAGTCATCGATGACTTTCATATTCCGAATAGGACTTCCCTAGGTTAACACACATTTTCGGTGCAATGTGCATATTCACTTAAACTTTACGGGAAAATGATGATAAAGTGCATTCTACTTATTAACTCTGAAAATCCTTGGCCAATATCTGTCATATTACAGTTATGTTGTCTCTAGCTAAGTGCCGTCTCTGGGTTTATTATTAAAGTTGAAGTTGCATACCTTACACCCATTTGGAGTATTCAACTCTTTGATCATTATGATTACATACAACTTCTGTTGAGGTCACTGATGCTACTACATTAGATTTGATCTGTTAACAGATGAAACAACTTTGTAGTCCACATTCCCGTGTTAGAGCCCAACACCCTTATATTTTATAAATGGCTAACTAAAGGTTACTCTTATCAATGGTTTAGGTTACACCAGTTACACCCATATGCACTGTTTAACTGTCCCGTTAAGTACTACTACATTTAACTTGACCTATAAAGAACAAAAAACGACACAAGAAACCCACAAAGACACCCACACAGGTCCCCATGCACATCCATGATATGAGCCCTGCCAGCGTTTCCTTTGCTTGACAGTGGCTCGATCTATCTCAGCTACAACGAGCTAAGACCTGGGTACTTCTAATGGTTGTTAAAATGCAACTGTTTTTAAGTGAGTTGCAGAACTTGGATTTACCCACTGTACTAGTAAGCTAGACTGTTCAACATGGGTTTTGTATTAACCAAGCAAGACAACATTAATACTTACTTAAGGCATGCATGTTTGCATATGCGATACTTAGTATATCAGCTGGGTATATTAAGAAGAATTGTATACGTACATGTAGGTACTATACTTGGCACAATAGTCAAAAACAGTGCTCACAATAAATTCACGAATCTTGTAACAATGATCTGTGAATTATTTAGGACCCAGACAGTGTCATTCAAATAATCCCAATAAGTGAAGGTATCACAATAGCCTTTCCACATAGCTGCACGTCATTAGGATATACATGTATCAACATAATGTACATATAATCATGGACGCTGTAAAAGCTATCCCCACAAGCACAAGAACATTGCGAATATTGTCTTAAATGCTCAACCTGGATGATAGCTCTATCTCTCACTCTGTATACATATGTCCTAAATGCTGTGTCCTAAATGATGCAGATGTTACAGTACATGTGTTATCTTTCAGGTTGCTCCAGCTTTATTAGATACCCTTGGCAGTACTCCTGTAAATAAGACAGCCTTCACCTTTATAAGAAGTTTAGTGTTTTACTCTGCTTCAGACAGACATTTGGGTGATACTGTTTACAGCAATCTTAAAAATGACACGACACACATGCAGTGGACTACAAAACCTGCATCCCTCTTGTCACACGCAGTTGGGTATTTATAATCAAGGACCCAATCCTTTGCAGTTTCCTGTTTTACCTGTGTACACATCTAACCTTCCAAATATACACAGGCCATCCATTATTTACTCAGTGAGTGAGTGATCAGGGTTTTAAGTCGCAGCTGACAATTTTGCAGTCTTATCGCGACTGGAATAAGATTTACCAAGCTCAATGGCTTGGTCTCTGAACAAGGTCGTGTTTGTATGTGATGTGTATGTACTGGACCCGTCTTGTGCGACCCCCGGCCAGTCTTTATAGTGCTAGCCCACTGAAACACCACACCACTGGTAAGCAGTGATGTCCCAACCCAGACCCTTATCCTGACTCCGAGCCGGCCAGTCAGTCTCTAATTCCTTTATGCTGAGAGATAAGCAGATCAGCAGAGCTTCAAACTTAAACGTCTTTCGTTCGACGCGGCCGGCGACCGAAGCACCAACCTCCCGCATGCCAGGCGAACGCTCAACCACTACACTACCCAGCCGTGGTCCATTACTTGCTCAGTTCAAAATGCACCTAACCCTGTGATGCTAGGGGTTCAGTGAAATAAACCTCTCAGTATAATGGCTTAAACCATGTACACCATTATTTATTTTCATTATGATTCAATCCCTCATTAATTTCTTTCTGCAAATATTAAGAGATAATAATATAATCTACTCATCCAGGGATGGAGATATTGTTTATACTAATAG
>JAAUYG010230473.1_pt1 | contig 10651 bp, 4 predicted proteins | sample 7278091 | NCBI WGS metagenome assembly JAAUYG01 (sample SAMN14350201, study PRJNA611818) | marine sediment metagenome | isolation source: surface marine sediment (0.6m) | place: French Polynesia: Moorea | collected 2018-08
ACTCCGAAGTTTATTCTTAATAATAAATTTGGTATCTTACTCTGTCTTCTGTTGCTTGTTCAGGAACTCTATTCAAAAGAACCTGGTGGGCTATAATATCGGCCGTAACAAATGGCACATAAAGTATGCGTGTGAAGTTTCCTTTTTCCGAACAGTACCTTATCAGATGCACATGATCTATGTTTTTTCATCTGGGCCAAGATTCCTTCACTAGGCGAAGATAGCCCACGGGATCACCCAGTCACAGCAGACGACGAAGCAGCCACTCTTGTTGTTTTTCTCTTTCCCCGGGTTAGCAATCACGAAGTAGAGAAAGTATCTACACTGATGAATCTTTTCTGTAATATTTTCTTCACTCATCTATACACTGTCAAGTAACTAACCTCAAATACCCCTTTCAACCTCACAACCACTAATGTGTGACTTTTCCACAACACGGCCAGTCCTTTACAAACAGTTCCACAAAGCTTGGTTATTCAGACATCCACTTCTTCTAAAAAGTACTCACCGCTGGTATTTCGCATGACAGCAGATTCTGTCGAAACCATAGCCCCTCACATAGCAGCATATATTACTGCCACGTTCATCGTTCATTTGTCACAGGCGGTGTACATATTTGGTGTAATTTCCCACTTTCCCAATCGGTCCTTTTATATACTAACCAGAGTAGAAGTTCAAAGAAGGTAATAAACATTTCAAAATATTACTTAAGCATTTTTGGAAACATAGACACTCCTCGAGTACTTTCTTTGATAACTATTAACAAATTTAACTTTTGACCTCCGATATGTGTTACACTTTGAACAAATTAAACAGCAGTGAGCTACAATGCCTTACACTAAAAAGCAATAAAAGACACGCACATTACCAATGTGTTCGTAAGCAATTCGTTAGCATTTCGCGATGTTCAATCTAAATCCGTGAGGTCACATGTGGAGTACCCCAGGGCTCAATACTAAGGCCACTACTCTTTTAGTGTTTATTAGTTATATTAAAAATTCTCTAAGTTTATGGGAAATAATTCTCTTTACGTATTCAAATATATATCGTTGGAGTGTCTTTATCGTCTCACTGTAGTAGTTAAAGAACTATGAATTATCACAGTTGTTTTTCGCCAACAATCTGTTCTTGAGTTTTGATAAAAAAAACTGTATATTATTCACGACCAGGAACGTTTCAAGGCCATAACTAAATTCAATAAACGGTACTATCATTGAAAAGAAGCCCTATGTCCTTTTTAGGAGTAACTTTTGATGCAAAATTGAAATGGACTGAGCATATTAGATTATGCAACAAGAGGCGGGCCATGAGCCTTGCCACTCTGCTTGTGGTGCTTAACCAATTGCATATTAATCTATTTCACGCCATAATCAACCTTTTTTTACATATTCTAGGTTTAAGCCTCTCCATTTAGTACAATCTTAAAGTTCCAAAGTGTCATTCTCTCACATAATCCGATACCAGAAACACGTTATAGGCCATTTTAAGACAATTGGGCTAAATGCCCCCCCAAATTACCTTTAACAATACAAGGTCAAAGGTACCTCCTATATTACTCCCGAATCCCACACTTCACTCCTTTTGTCACGTTTTGAATTTTCACTCCCCATAAAGTCTCATGTTAACGAAAACGAAAAAAAAATGTTAAAAATCCAAAATTTTGAAAAGCAGAAAAAAAAAATGTTCTGGAGATATGGCCGATAGCCACCTTCCACAAATTTGGTACTAATTCACCCGTTGGTTTCTGAGAAAATGCCATGGCATTAGCTCTGCTGACTCAGCCAAGCAGAGTTATAAATAAACTCTCACGTGTATTTTATATACCATGAATGCCACCAAATCTTTTCTGAGTACTATACGTACTAATTCGCCAGTTGGTTTCTGAGAAAACGCCATGGCATTAGCTCTGCTGACACAGCCAAGCAGAGTTATAGATAAACTCTCACGTGTATTTTATATGCCATGAATGCCACAAAATCTTTTCTGAGTACTATGCATTGCTTTCTCTATACTATGCACTTGTTTATCCAATACTCACATATATTGCTATGGTGTTCATCTAGTAAGACTAACTTTGAGTCCCTTTTCATTCAACGGAAGAAGGCTGTCTGCATCATCACGACGTTATCTCACTGATTATGTTTAGAGCTAAATGTACTCAGGGTAAAATATTTACCAACTACTTGTAGGACTATTTGTGTACAAGGTTAACAAATGGTGTATTTGCTAGTGCTGTAGACATTAATACTTATTCCAATGTAAGTTATAATGCGTACCTAACAAAAACAAAACAGAAGAAATATGCACGTGCCACATGCAAGAGCTAAAGTTGCGCTAGACAGGCTCGCACGTCAAAAACTAAGATTTTGGAACAGTCTCTCTGGAGAACGAATCACATTTCCAACATGAAATAGTTTCGAAGAAAGCCAAAAAAATTATCTCATGAAAGGTCAAGATTCCAATCGAACTGAGTGGCATGACTGTGGTTAGTATTTTGCTCCAATACAAGCATGAGAAGAATGGCCGTGATAAATGAGTGGCAGTCTGGGGGATGCGTATATAAGTTATTAGATAAATGTACAAATAGTTTGTAACAAATGTGGCATATGTAACTTTCAGACATATATGGGGAAATTTTATGACAAATGGAAAAATTGTTATGTCGGATGCAGATTGTGGATGTTAGAGTCATTGCCATATGAGAGTTCATCAGTGTGCTAACGTTTCCATAGAATAGAAAAGACCCTAATTTCCGCTTTCGGTTGACTATTAGACATTCTGACTGGCATTTCTACGCTGCACAAAAGATTGGTAGGGCACATTTAAATGAAGAAACACAGCCACGTTTACCATGCCGTCATTATGCTGATGTACATTCTGAGAAAAACACCTATCACTGATGTAAACAGAAATAAAAAGCACCAAAGCCATGAAAATTTAATCTTCAATTAGCAGAGCAGATAAGAAGACATATAGGCCTGGGAAATCTCCAGTTAGCAGAACTAAAGGTAAAGTTTCAATAAATTTGGTAAATTGTAAGGAAATACCCTTTCACGTTTCCATTATCTTTGCCACAACAATCTTAATTTACATTAAGCTCTTTAATAAATTTATTTCACAATGATTTGTGCGCAACGTTTAGAACTTTTCAAAACTACTTGACACATGCAACATCATAACTTTCAAATATCTTTTCGCAAGGCATGTAGTTCTCACTTGAGTGCAAAAAGTATCGAGATAATAAGGCTAAAACCAATGCAAAAGAAAGGCATAGTAGGTATAACTTAATGCCACCTAACAATAAAAGTCATATCCACTCAATGGATGACTTTCCTTTTCATATCACAAGCAAAAGGAAGATATAATATTGGTATAAATATTATATAATTATAATATTTACTACAGGTATAAATATTGCTAGCAGATCCAGCGGCTGATGCATTTCTTCAGCCTGAACTATTACGAACGCGTAACTCAGAGGCAAAATCATAGACTTTTAGAATTCTATGATGTGCAAACTTAATACATTCTGCAAATTACAGTGGCCAACGGCTGGTTTCTCCTACTAAAATTTATTTAGATTAATTTCAAACCACTCTTGATATTTTGTCCCAATACCCTTCACAAAAGTACTGTTGTCGGATTGTTAAAATGTCACGAAATTACTGTTTTCGATTATTAAAGTTTCGCGAAATTAAATATTTACATTTTTTTACATTCACTTAACGTGGGATAATATGGAAGTGAAAAGTTCAAAATGCTACTCCTATAAGTCACGTCTGATTAGTTTGCTCTTGCTTTTTGATGTTTTTAGAATTTAAATCTTTATGAAACGCTGAATTTTACCATTACCATCAATGGGAGTGGTCATATAGGCTTACATGTATATCCCGTGAAGCAAGTCAGAGCATATGATGCTGTTCTATCCTAACAGAAAGTCATATATGGGCAGACAAACTGCTCTTTTAGATTGACATTGACATTGAACATAACATTTCAAGGTCGCGCAGATTTAAACCCTTATATCACCGACGTGGGTAGAGTTTTGGCATATATTACTATTGAATACTGACAGGAAAGGGGCCAAAACGTGTAATTAGGTTTGACCTCTAATGACCTTGAAAGTTTATGTTTAAGGTTACTCATAGTTCAAACATATATATCTAAAACGACTAATGCTAGAGCATATATTACTCTTGAACAATACCAGAAAATCTTTTATAGGGAGTCAAAACGTGTCATAAAATATGACCTCTAGCGAGCTACAAGGCCAAGTTAAAGGTCACTCTTATTTCAGACCCTTCTGTTCCAGCAAGTAGAGAGCTAGGATACATACTACTGTTGATTACTAACAGAAAGTCATGCGTTTGGATTCAAAATACACCATGAAATTTGAGCTTGAGTGACTTGCAAAGGTCACGTTCAAGCTCACTTATATTTCAAAAAGTCTGTTGTAGAAACGGGTAGAGTTTGGGATGTATGCTACTGCTACTATTGAACACTAGCAAGAAGACACATAGGAGTCCAAATGTGTCAGCAGATTTGAATTTGAGTGACATTGAAGGTCAAATCAAGCCACCCATACCGCAAGGTCTTATTTTTTGTAAAGAATAAATGCGTATATTACTAGTGAACACTATGATGATTTCAGCGGCACAATCAGGTTGAGCTTGAGTGACCTCAAAGGGTCAAGTTCAAAATATTATTTATACATCAAACATGTATATCTCACAAAGCCGTAGTTAGGGAATATAATATGTCTTTATTCGTACTTGAAGTACACTGACAACATTTAGAACTTTGTTAAATCATGAACCATATGTTTCTATCGGATAAAATGCAGGCATTTTATGGGGATTAGACTGTGACAGGTTTCGAACCCTCTTGATGGGGACAGATATGTCGCTCTACCCGGGGCTCTAACTACTCGGCCACTGGACAGGGACACACAGATATGTTGTTGGGTCATATACTAGTCGCTCATCATAAATGGGCCCGTCCACACCATCAAATTTGACAAGTGCATGCCCTTGACAGGTTCGAAGTCACTCATATTTCAAAAGATTTAATGATTTAGGGGACATGCTACTACTGAACACTAAAGCAAGTCATATTTGGAGTTTAGACTCAGCATCAGATTGGATCTTGGATGGCAATGACGCGTCAAGTTCAAGGTCACTTATATTTTAAACCATTTAGAACAGAAACTAAGAATCTGGACATGCCTATATTGAGTAGTATAGCGGGTTCGAGATGAACAGATATCCACCCACAACATACAATACATATACATGCATGCTATTGATGGCTATCTGTTCATCTCAAACCCTCTTGACTAAGAGAAACTTGGAAGAAAAAAGAAATGCAGGAAGGCCATCTACGACAGGAAGACCCCCTGGTCTAAACCATTCTGGCCACTAGAGTCTCCACCTACTAGCTTTCCACAAAATTTGGTATTGACTCACTTGATGGTTTCCCAGAATTCCCAGAGTTTTATGGACAATCATGTATGACGATGGACATCTGCGCCTGGCATGAGGTCTGTTTGAATAGCCAATCGGAGCTAAAACTATATGCAGGAAGGCCTTTCACAAATACTGCTCAAACCCATTCTAGCCACCGGGACACTGCACATGACTACAAATACTGCTTGCACAACAAAACCTTTACTGGCCAGAATGCTCAAACCAAGAATTGCAGCTGGAAATCCAACTCCAATTACGTTTAGTATTGTCGAGGATATGGCGATTTGCAGAACAGTTGGTGAACGACCCCTGTACGTCAAACCCGAGCCAGCATCACAAGAATTTTTGCTTTCTGTAGTGTTGTTGTTTGACAAAGGTGGCATACATATTTTTGGTGACTGAACCAGTTCGTAAGACTAACATGAGAAAAGGTGACATATTTTCCTTTGTGAGTCTCAATAAACAAGTACGACTCAGGATGCAGTGACCTTGTCCTCTGCGACTGATAATTACTTCCGAGATTTTATTTAACATAAGATACGCTTTTTTGGTAGAATAAGATACGCTGAATTTTACAGCAAAACCCACAAATCATATACTATAATAATAATAAGGTATCAAAGATTGTTAAAGGCTATCGCAGAAGACCAATGCTTTTAAATTACAACAGCTCTAATGACTGACAATTGCCTAAAAGCCTCGGGAGTTCTTATGCAATCAGATCTATGTAGATGGCTTCAATCGCATGTTTCTGACCTCCATCTATATCATTTTGAAACGCTGAAAAAAGTAATGTGCCATATCTGACACGTATATCCATAACCACCTGTAATCGTTACATTTACGTTTAACTAATCTGCATTTAAGACAACAGTCTTTCTTCTCTTACAACCTCTCTTGTTTCAGAACTGTTTCTGTATGCGGATTTCATGTAAGCTCTGAGATAACATTGGTGCCTAATACGTTGGTGGCGTGTCTCACCCCTTTATTGGGTACATCCGCTACATTTGATACCAGTGTCAGATTGTAAATTGACCCCCGTGGAAAATAGGCCATGGGGGTCCATACTTCACATTCGTGAATGAACCCCCCCCCGTGGTAAATGGACCCCCCCATACATATAACATATAAGCAATGCTGTGTATCGAGCACTGATAGTCTAGGGTGGCAGATGTATGAGACATATTTATGTCACTAATATCATACAATTACGGCTTAGTATCTTTGTAAGGCGGGTACAAATTCCACGTTATTGTAAAGGCCCCCTCCCCTTCCAGTATTACGTGAAGCAAATGACACACCCATCCCAGAAATTACTTCATTAAAATTACGTCTGCTCTCAGCATATTCAGAGAGTACAATTAGCAGGTGAGGTTTGTCCGTTCTCAGAAAGTAAAATTAGCAACCTTTAAGTTAATTTCTCCTACACTGCCTAAATTTTGTGCGTGTGTGTCTTGGGGGGGGGGGGAGGGGGTATAAATTCCACGCCATTGAATATGTCCCCCTCCCTCCAAGTCTATGCGACCCTAATACCACACCCATCCTAGAAATTGCTTCTTGGAAATGATATCGGCTTCATGAAGAGTAAAGAGTAAAACTCCTACACTAATTTCTCCTAACACGCATAAATTTTGTGTGTGCTTGTGTGTATATTGTCATTGTATATGGATCCCCCCAAAGTGTTATGTAAGCCATATGAAATGCCCGTGTTACAAATTACTCAATACAAATGTATTAACCTTCATAGAGTAAAATTAGCAACCCTTAAGTCCATTTCTATCAACATGTACAAGTTTTGTTGGGGGGGGGGGGGCAGGAGAGTGCAAATTTCAAACCATTGTATATGACCCCCCCCCCCAAGTATTAGGTGGCGCAAATGCCACACCCATCCCAGACATCGTTTCATAAAAAAATTATGTCCTCTTTCAGAGAGTAAATTTAGCAAATTAATTTCTCCTACGCTGCCTACGTTTTCAAACGTGCGGGGGTGGGATGGATCGGGGTACAAATTTCATGCCATTGAATATGGACCCTCCAAGTGTAAAAGAACCAAATGCCACACCCATTCTAGAAATCGCTTCATGGAAATTATATTGGCTTCAGAGAGTAGAGATCAACTCTTACATTAACATCCCTTAACATGTGCAAACTTATGCTGAAAGAATCTAACTTAAAAGTTGCTAATGTTACTCTCTGAAAGCTATTATAATTTGTGTCAAGTGTTTTCTAGTATGTGTGTCGCATTCGGGTCACATAGCACTTGGAGGGATATACAATGGCGTGGAATTTGTACCCCCCTACAAACTTATGCTGAAAGAATCAACCTAAAACTTGCTAATTTTACTCTCTGAAGGCTAGTATAATTTGTGTTAATTGATATCCAGGATTAGTGGTGTGGCATTCGGGTTACATAACACTTGGGGGGGGGGGGGTGTCCCCCATAAAACTTATACTGAGAGAATTTAACTTAAAAGTTGCTGTTTGCATCAACCATAGATTATCAGCACTTCCCAGAAGTGCTAGAAGTGTGGCTACGGCATATATATGGCGGGTACATTTACCACGTGGGGGGAAGGCATTTACAACTGGGAAATATGCACCCAGGGGACCATTTTCCACTGTGGTAAATGGACCCCGGGTATATATTTCACTGGGTCCATTTTCAATATAACACCAGGTTTTCGTCAAAACATTTGTCAGAGGAAAAACAATATAATCCTTGCTTTTAGTTTTGTTATATAATCCTTGCTTTTAGTTTTGTTAGTATCCACTTCCATACCATTGTTCTTAGACCAATCACAGTGTTTCAACGAACATTATAGGCATAATTCGTCAGCTTTACCAAGAACTACAGTGTACAGGTATGTCGTTCTTAGGTAGTTGATGTCAACTAAACTCTCGTGGGTCCATGTTGTGTCTCAATGGCCATTAGTATATTAGTAGGAAATACACAATGCCACAGTTTGCCACCATTTTATGATTTACATATGGCTCTTTCCATTGAAGAAAAATGAGAGGGAGTGGCCAGTATCAGGAGTTGGGATTACGAGATATAACGCAGCAAGGTATCTATGGATAATTATGATCTCACCATTGCACAGGTATGTATTGAAGAATATCCTGGGTATTACTGAAGAAAGGCACAAGGCCACAATGAGGAAACTGATATAGGACCCTTATAGCAATGGCCGGCTTAGTCCCAAGTCGAGCAAGTCTTTTGGGGGAAATCAATAGAATGAGACAGCATATTAATCAATAAAGAAGAAATAATCGCATACACTAACTAGCTGCAGTCCGTAGTTATCAAGCTTATCTCACCATACCCCACACCTCACACCTGCGGAGCAAGGCTAGTATTTACCTTACTCTCAGTGAACATATTACAGCAACACTTTTAACGTGTTAAGGCTGCAGTCTTGCAGTAAGAGGGGATGCCCCAAAGAAATGACCACCATCCAAGCTAGCCAGTAAACCTGGCTCGAAATATTGTTACAGAGGCAACACGTGAATGCCGCGTTAATAAGAAAATATCGAAACGTGCAGTACCATACGATATTATAAGTACACTATACGAATACCATGTAAAGATTTGTACATGTTTTATTACATATATTTAGTGAAAGTCTGACTTTGTATCAATTCTTTGGACTGGATTCTAATGGCCTTATTCCATCTTATTTTGTTGACGTTAAATAAAGTTTTATTCTCTATTTTATTTTGCTGTGTTCTATTGTATCCTACCTTATCAACTTTATCAACATTGTAACTGCTTCAAAAACCTGACCCATAAGCATAGATGTAGGCATAGCTACAATTGTCATAATGATCTGGGTTTCTCTTGTCAAGACAAAACCACCAAATGTCAAAATGTTGAGTGTAAAGAGAATTAGCATTCCTACACAATTGTTCAACATCGATACCAACACTCTCCAAACAGCTTTGTGCTTGAATGAGGAGTTTGATTTCCTTTGCAGTGGCAGAGTGGAAGAATTAGTTAACAGCGATTGGATAGTTACTAAGCTAGTACAGACGATCACCAACGTCATCATGGCATTGGTACACAGAACGATAGCATAACCGATTGAAATATTGTCCGTGTTAGGAACAATTATACTACACGATGGACCAAGAGCTCTAAAAACAGACTTATTATCTCCACTTAGGGTTAGAAACGCCAAACCTATAACATAAGATAGGCAGGCAGTGCATGTCAAGCGGATCACCCAAGGTGGAAGAGTAATACGCACTTGTAACGGGCGAATCACCGCCACACATTTAAAGACAGTTGATAAAGTTGCAGTCAAAGGTATCATCTCGAAGGACGTAATATACAGAAAACTGGACACGAGACATGCAGGGCTAAGCAAAAGGGTTCGTTCATGGCGGGCAACATAGGAACCTTGGAATGACAAATCCATTATAAGTAGCAAGACCAATGACAGGACCATTAACAATCCCAATGTGCTCATTAAGACATTTGGAATGAAAAGTTTGCCACTTCGTTTTCGAATGTTTGAAAACAAGAGCATCCCATTAGATAATACCATCAGCAGAATTATACACCAACCAATGGGTTTTATAACGGGGGTTTGGATGTAAATACTGCACGAGAAGGAAACTCCGGAAGGTGTGCAAGAACCTGTAAAGTTACCTTCGCAGCAATACTCCTCCCTGGGCATGTAAATTACAGACAACATTCGGATGTTGTGAAACTCTTTTGGACTAAAACCCATGATAGGATTAAGACGCAGGTCCAAAACCATTAGTTTAGGCATTCCAGTGAAAGTATCTGACAAAATTTCTGATATGTTGTTAAACGATAAATTTAAAAATGTACAATAGTGCATACCAGTGAAAGCCCTGCCCTGAACCTGGTGTAGCTGTAGTTGGCTGAGATCATGATAAGTGGCTCTACCAATATCCAGATAGGAAAGGGAGTCTATTGTTTGCATCGGGTTACCTTTCAGATTAAGATGTCTAAGGTTATACAGACCGGAAAAGTGGAACTGTTGTATATGCCTCAGATGGTTGATTTCCAGGTTGAGATCTATCAGCTTTCGCTGTTGTGCAAATAATTCAATATACAGTTTCGACAACTTGTTTTCAGAAATGTCTAGAGACAGAAGATCACGAAAAACGCTGAATACATGTTTGGTGTATTCAAATGTAGCTGCTTTAAGATATAG
>JAAUYG010111454.1_pt1 | contig 10650 bp, 6 predicted proteins | sample 7278091 | NCBI WGS metagenome assembly JAAUYG01 (sample SAMN14350201, study PRJNA611818) | marine sediment metagenome | isolation source: surface marine sediment (0.6m) | place: French Polynesia: Moorea | collected 2018-08
TCACGAGTGCTTGTGAGTGTGTGCTGAACTAGTGCTCTAGAATGGTCGCGTCACGAGTGCTAGTAAATGGTGCTAGTAAAACGGCCAATACTATCGCTTAATATGGTCTGGTCACGAGTACTTGGGAACCACAAAGCTTCGGGAGTGCTTGTGAGTGTACCTTTTACTAGTACGTTCCATGGGCCGCCTCACGAGTGCTAGCAAATGGTCTTGTCACGAGCATGCGAGCCACAATGCTTCACAAGTGCTCGTGAGTGTATGCTACACGAGTACACGTAAATGGCAGTAAATGGTCGCTTCACGAGTGCTCGCAAATGGCACTAGCACGAGTGCTCGTATTTGGTCGAAAGTATACCTCCGCCTTGAGCATAGTTTACGAGGTTCTCTCCGTGTGGTTTGTAGCACACTTACGACTCACGTAAGCAGATATTTCTGTGAAGATGGCCGGTATGATCCACCGAGAGTTTAATTTTGATGCATGATTTGAACATGCTTGGTGGCGACAGGGGGCATTTTGTTATAAATGTAATCTTAAATTTAGTTGAAGAGAGTACACTGCATGGTAACCTGACACACAGATATCACGCCATATATCCCCCCTGCAGATGCTCATCACACTGAGACACAGTGGTTGTTCAGCAGTAGGGACAACACTTCTGCCAAACAGTTCTCTTCTTATTAGAAATGTGTCTTTTGGTGAGATTACCACGCATGCATTAACATGCATTCACATACTTACTGTCAACAATTTGTGTCCTTTCTAGAGATTTGGACTCTCTAGAGAGTGTCCTTTAAGATAAGGACCAATGTATTTTGTACTGCTCTGAATATTTCTCTGGCTATTTATTTATTTATTTATTTCTATTGGGTAGGCCAGTTACGCGATAGTATTCCACCCTGGCGCCCAGTGACTAGATAAAAGACGTCGTTGACCAGCAACAATTGAATGAGTGTTCACTCAGTCTTTAAATACCTTTTAAAGCTACATCATGTGATGGATGAGATTTGAATGAAAATGGGCTTCTCTACCAAAGTTGTCAATGAGAATTGCATTCTGGCTTACCAGATCGTTACCTGACGCAAGAAGTCTTAGTTACTCCGAGGTCGCCCGGCTGATTAGTGAATCCTTCGTACTTTATACATTGCCGGCACGAACTCCCAGATTATACAACCCCCGTTGTGTACTAGGGAGTATTTTAAACTCTCGGTGGGAAAATTTTCCGAAGATACCCGAAAGAAGGGTAAAAGCGCGAAATGGGGCATGTCACGATTGGCTTTTATTTGTCGCAATGCGATTGGCTAAAGGGTAGTCATATGACCAAGGTAGTTTGGCTTCCGAATAAAACCGATTATCCATACTGCGAATTTATGGCGCCAAATACTCCCTATTGTAACATGGAATTAATTCAGAAATTTGAACAATACCCTATCGGGTGTCTAGGCCCGATGTATGGGCTACTTAAGGAAGGTCCAAGCATTAGGATGCCTATATATTGTGGTACGCATGCCCCATCTAAAAAGCCCCGCGTACAACCAAGGCTACACGGAGATCTTCGCCAAGGCCTAGGCCAGAGCGGGTGATATTCCTGCAAACAAGGCACCTATGTACTACACCCCGGTTCAACCCTTTGTGTAATAGAGCATTGTTAGAGAAATGGGTTCACGTTAGAGCATTTGTTTCTTAAATCTTTACACATTTCCTGCACTGTGACGCTTAATTTTGTGTGCACACACGCATCAGAAGAGTTTAAAATATAATTCCCACGGTTACATACTTCCAAGTCTGACCTTTTTTTTAAATTAACGTATTATTTCGGGTAGAGCAAATATAATTTCAAATGTGTTGATACACCAGGGCCACCTGGTGGTAATGCTGTGAACGTGCTGAGTTATACACATATTTAATCTTTAATGTCTTTTTTTGTCTCAAAAATATTTTAATTCATAAAAAATGGAGTTTTATGTGTATATATATTCATGAATTATAAAATGTCCACCGACCTCCTTTCACAGAAGACCATCTTTTGTTTCTGGGGTAGGGGTGGGTGTGGGGGGTCACTTGTCGTTGTGAATAATGGTTTCACGACCCAAGTATGCAGTAATGGCATCCCATTCTAACCATATGCGAGCACACATTTCATTGGCCACTAGACGTTTAGAATTATGTCACCTTCCTTATATGGTAAGGCAATGGAGGACGTCTCAAACGTATAACCACCCCTTCTGTATAACGCACTGTGTTAAACGCTCTGAGGATTGCCCGACATTTATTCATTGAAAGCAGCCGAGTGATAAAGCCTAGATGGCCATTAACTGGTTAAATAACCACTTCGCAATCATAGGCGACAAAAACAGTAGTATGATTGGTTCCGGCTGGCTGGCCGGAACTGCTTTTGATTAGTCGAGACCAGTTGCTCAAATCAACTGGCTGTGCTTATAAGGCAAGGGTGAGTCCCTCACGTCCCTAGAACTCAACGTGTAATCAGTGTCAGGTGAGTAGCCGAAGTGCTGCTGCCTGGGAAGTACATGAAGTATAGCATGTATAGGGCTGACGTTTTCGAAGTGAAAAGGATACTGGGGCAATGTGCAGATCTTGCACTTACTGCAGCTAAGTTAGTGTCTCATGTGCTGCAAGCGTCGTCAACAGTGCACAATTTAATTTATTGACAAGAATATGGAGTGCACAATATTTCTTGGGTGTATAAGAGTGGTTTATTAGCTCTGCTTTGTGCTACTGCACGGCAGAGCTACTGTCGTCACGCGGGCGTCCGGCATCCATCGTCCGTCCGTCCGTAAAACCGTCGTCAATAGTGGACAAATAAATTATTGACAAGAATATGGAGTGCACAATATTTCATGGGTGCATAAGAGTGCTTCATTAGCTCTGCTTTGTGCTACTGCACAGCAGAGCTACTGTCGTCACGCGGGCGTCCGTCGTCCATCCGTCGTCCGTCCATAAAACCCCTTTTCTCAGAACTCATCAAGCAGATTAATGCCAAATTTGGTGGAAAGGTACCTTTTCACCATATCTTTTCAAAATTTTGGCATTAATCTGCTTTACGGGTTCTGAGAAAAGTTCCAGAATTTGCATATGTACTCTCTTTCTACCCTAATGGGTCAAAATTGAGCTTTTCCCCCTACAGGCAGAGGTTTACCAGATTTGGCAATTTTGACCTCAGTTAAGCAATTTATTTAGGGTTATAATTATTATAAATCAGATCATAATCCAAAATATTCGGTGGCGAGCCCCTCTCCGTGATCTACAAGACTGCCAAGTTTGATCACTCGTCAAATACTCATCAATTAATGCAGATCATCACCCAAACATAAAAAACATTTGCATGCAAATCTAGTAAGGAAAGCCAAAACAGAACTGTCACCTACATTACACGGAGATCTAAATACTGTGTTAAACGGAATGGCGATCGTTGTCTTCTCTTCCCTATGTGTGACAGGGTGAAAATACTGTAAAAGTTCGCTATGCCAGGTTCATTATCTCCGAAATAAATAGTCATTATGTGAAAGGCGGGTAAAGAAAATGACCCCAGTTGGAGACAGTCACTGTATTGGGTACAGTATGCCCAATGTTGTTTTGTTAACTCTTCTACTCTTGTGCTTGCTGTACGGACAATTATTACTGAATATATAGTAACACACCTTAATACACCTATGCTAAACCAGTGACTCGTCATGAAACGAACTGAATCGCAGCGTTGAAAATGTATACAACCCAAAGACCTTCAAGTATGATCTATTTTAACTGGACCTCCAAAATACACCTTATTTCACGGCTTATCGGAGCAAAGCAGTCGAAGACAACTGAATCAATGGAATGTGTTAGGCTTTCTGTAGTCACACATCGGTTGTATACATCACAAGTACCAACATCACCATTGTATACACCATCCCATATTTCATATACGGAGCAACGGGACCCGCAGCTGAAGACTGGTGACACTCATTCAGGGACACACCACGTGGCACACACGTGACCTCTTTTTCCACTCCGGCGTATTCATAATTGTGGCTGTCGCCGTCTGGGGTCACTCGTATGTTGTCACGTGACGCCAGAGAGGGATCCTCCGGGAAGAAGTTGTAAGGCAGGATAAAGAAATGGAGACCGTTCCCCGGTGTCGTTGTTATGGGAACGTCTTCGGTGCGTGGTATGTGGAAGGATCCTAATGTAACCCAGGCAACCAGATCCTGTTGGTATGAATAAGAAAGCAGTGGTATCTTATATAATATCAGCATCAACGATACAAGTCAAGAAATGATAAAGAAACACCATGATGAAAATCCTAGTGATACTGAATGAAGTAAATACTGTTTGAATCTGTGGTAACAACAGCACAACAGCAGTAGTTTAAATTACTTTGTTCTGTAGTAGTAGTAGTAGTAGTAGTAGTAGTAGTAGTAGTAGTAGTAGTAGTAGTAGTAGTAGAATTAGTAGTAGTAGTAGTAGTAGTAGTAGTAGTAGAATTAGTAGTAGTAGTAGTAGTAGTAGTAGTAGTAGTAGTAGTAGTAGTAGTAGTAGTAGTAGTAGTAGTAGTAGTGCTGGTGGTGGTGGTGGTGGTACTAGTAGTAATACATCACCACCACTTAAATTGTATACTAGCCATACCATAATATGCACAACGGTTTTAGTTCAAAATCAACCCCATTGCCTGTAGCATATATAGCTATATACATCGTTATGGACAGTATACATGGTATATACTACCGATAATACTTCGCGCGGTATATGCTGTCACATACGTTAAAAAGACTTAAGAATACCTGTGATGTAAGACAAAATTAAAGTTGCAATCGACCATACCTCGTCTACGATACCCTGGTTGTCAGCAATGATGTCCTGGAATCTGTATTCTGGATCAGGCAGGTTGTACTGACTGTAAGCAGTGGTTGCCCGCTCTTCCTTGTCCGAATGTCTGGATATGGCAACCTGGATCATGGAGCGTAACGCAAAGCATATATGACATGTCACACTCGACTGTTCTTATGTTTATTGTGTCACAAGGTGTAGCATTTCAAGGTGACACAGATTATGAGAATGTGTCATCTTATATAGAATTTATTTCAAACAGAAGGGAATGAATATCTCGATCCAACTCGCTATCTTACTACCAATCGTTTTATTTATACACATTTTTTTACACCGAACATTTCACATTTTCTTCCAAGTCATAACCAAACAAACCAACCTGATATCTGGCCCAGTCGTAGCCGTTCTCTATCATCCAGCCTTCGGGGAGAATGTTCTTGGACATGGAGACAGGCAGGATCCTGTATGCCCGGGGGTTACTATAGCTGTTGTTGTGCTCGTTATTGTACATCAGGTAATACTTGGGGTTATCGAAATTGTATTTGAGGGCTGCCTCCATTTCTGTACGTTTCAGGCTGCGGTTGAAGACCTGGACTATCATCTCCACAGGGTTATTCTCCGTTGTGTCCCTGATAGTTTCCGTGGCGATTTCCAGAGTCTCGAATCTATTGGAAGGCCCCAAGATATCCAGATCTACTTTATAGTGCAGAAGATGGTTATGGATCTGGCCGAGTGAATCAGGAGCCACCTGGAAGCCGAACTTGTCTCCGGGTGCCTCTGTATAGTATGTGCTCATGATGAAACCGTCAAGGGAGGTCTTGACCTCGATGGCTCCATGTTGATGGAATATGAAATCTATGATGTACGCGTAATTTCCCAGACTGATTATGCTCCTTAAGACCAGCACATTACTCGGCATTCCTTGAAAGTAGTGATAGCTGCCCATAAAATCCGGACTGTACATTCTTCTTAGTGGCACGCCTTGATCCATCTCGTACAGACAAATGGATCTTCTATTCATGATGACATTGGTTTGCATATAATGAGCAAAATCAAAGTACTGGGCATTTTCTGGGCAGTCCACCTGCTGAAATAACTCCTGGAAGAACATCCCCAATGGCCAGGTACTGTCTAGATATGACGTGTGCTGTGGGGATGGAGAAGCCCCACTATAGATAACCCCTATCTCTGACAGACTAAGCTCATAAGCTATGCGGTCTCCCTTAAACTGAACATCGTGTAATTGGATCCCTATATCAGATCGAACGTTAAAGTCAAACCACCAACCTTGCCACGATACCTGGTGGCGGTTTACTGAAAAGCGTTTCCCGTCCGGCATGTAGGACCTGGGACCTCGTTTGGGTTCCCGTGGCAACGGATCTCCTCGAAAGTTGAGGCTAGAATACAGATTTCTGTCGGTAGGGTCATAAGAAGGGGGATTTTCCCTCTGCTGGGTCTGGTCAAAGTTGCTGAGGAAATCGTCTATGCCAAAGTACACAGTACCTCTGAACCACAGAATGTCGACTGACCAGTCACTATGGTTATTAGAGTGCATATCAAGCCTGACTTGTAAACCCACCGGGTGCAGGAAATGTCCGGGGAGGGCTCGAAGTAGAACCAGGAACATATTTCGGGTCTGTGGCGACGTCCACTGGGCTGGAACTCCGGGTTCAAACACTAGACAGTTGTCTGTGCAGTTCCCGAAGCTATAGCCAGTCAGTTCCAGGAGGATGTGATTGATTCGACCCAGTTCTCGCTCCAAGGTCACTATCATCCTACCTATGTCGAGGTCAGAGTAGAACAGTCTATAGTTATATGGGATTGCTCTCTTCCACTCGGGATCGGAGATGAGTTCGTGAGACGAAACAGCAGGTAGCGGGCCGACCTTATATTCTTCTATGGTAGGGGGAGTGGACTTCTCTCTGGAACCAACACAGCAAACGTGCAACACAGGAAAATACAAAAATAGTTTGAAATCTTCTTTAGGATTAATGCGCAATAGACATGATTGGATAATAGCTCAAATGAACCTAATCTGCAGAGGAACCTCATCTCACTTTTGCTCGTTAAATACATTATTTAAATCTTAGTTTATAGTATACATGTCAGGAAACCAATTGGGCAAAAAGTCCAAAATTACTCTTGTTACAATTGGCAACAAACCTTGCGGTTGATAAGTTTTCGAGATCGTGATGTTTTACCTGTATATGGTGACCCTGGAGTATCGTTCTGGCTTTCCAGAAGAACCATCCAGATAGGTCAGGACCTCGTTTTTGCGAGGTGGAAATAGGTCAATCAGATAGATAAAGTTAAGCTTTGCTTCCAGATCACTGAGATCGTCCGTGAGATCAAGGCCTTCCTGATCCAGAATGTAATCCCTCACATTGGTAATCTCGGACAGCGTCAGTCCATCCCAAGGTGAGGGCGAAGCCTCGTTCTCAAGGTCGAATGGGACGTCGCTGTCGCCTCCATCAGGACATGACGAGTAATCTGATTTTACTAAAACCGCAATACAGAAAGATATTAGCAGAACCCGTGCAACGTTCTGGTATACAACAAGCATATTAAATTAATATTACAGTCGATGCCTCTAACGTTTATCCATAATTTTGTTGTATGTTAATAACCAACTAATGAGTTGGAACTTCAACAACAAGTGATGTGATATACCGGTGCCACTTCTTATTCATCGGAACCCAACTGTTAGTTATGGGTAATGTACATTAGCTTTAATAGTCTGTGGAATAATTCGATTGCTCATTGAAACGAAATGATCCACTGTTTTAGCTAATATTCTGCATACGCGATGGCGCAGGGCATTACTCAGAATGGTTCGGTATCAGCTGACTGGGTACATGGGGTAGGAGGCCCTAGTTCCTAATATTTGGAATATCCTGAATTAGTTGCTTGTCAAATACCAGTCAATAACGAGTTTACCTGAAGCCAGACAGCCCACGAGTACAGCCGCCCTCAGCATGCTCAGCCGGTAAGATGTCCCCATGACTGCAACGTTCTCCATGTAATACTGCGATCTATCACCACGCGGAGAACTCCCCCCTTTTGTAAACTCGATATGTCCTCGTTTTGTGTGAATATCCATCGCCACGGGCCGTAGCACTTTGTCTTGTTTTTTATCGGGCACCCTTGGATGGCTCTTGACGCACGGATGGTTTACCTGTACGTGTCCAAGTTAATGGGCAAGGTGTTATATGCGGCCAAGTTTACATTCCGCTGCATAGTGCAAACTTAAATGTTACTTATATTGGTAAAGTGATCACAATACCGGTAGTTTAAGACACGCATTCATGCATGAATATATGTGCGTGTATAAGAGGATTTGTAGGGTGTGCATAAACATATCATTTGTATGTATATGTGTATTGTACATGTATATGCATATGTATCAAGAATTCCTCCCCCAGGAAATAAATAGTAGTAGTAGTATTTTGGTTCGGAACATGTAATTCCGAGTGACAATGAAGCTTAAGGGTGTAACTGTAAATTATACAGTAAAATCGAAGCATTTATTAATAGTAGTACATGTATGTTATGACCATTGCCATATTTGGACTTCTCAGTAGCATAAATTCCAAACATATAAGACACATCTGACGTCTCTCAAGACCGGTAAATACAACTGCTCAACTGAATCTCATATTGCCTTATGCATCGTAGCCAGTTTCTCAGTGGCAGTGAAAATTGTAACATGCAAGGTGGTGCTTTAATGCTACCCGACAGTCTGTTCCAAACTTCCGGCCCTTTCACTAAGCCTCTGCCTGGAAAGTCTTTGGTTTGGCGAGTAGCATAATTATGTAAACTAGCAGCATGTTTTAAATTTAGCTGAAACTCGATGGAGTTTCCTTCAAGTAACGGTACATACATTTTGATATTTCATATCTCTAGATATCTTATAATTGTAACAAAGTCTAAGTTCAGTAAATAGAGTGTATGTATGCGCATTATACGCTGCACCGTACGTAGCTCTAACTAATATCTTTTACATCATTATCGTTTTGTCAAGATGCGACTTATACGTCGACCCCGAAAGTGTTACAAAAGCGTCGATCCCGAAAGGGCTGAAAGTGTCATACATTTGATGTGGATATGGTAAACTGATTTGAGAACTGTGAATCGGACGAAATTTCGTCTTCTGTTAATAACATATTGGGTATGTTATAATAATGCATTTGATAATTTTACTTTACATTAAGAGATATGTTCTTCTTGTCAACTTAATTTTCCATCAATATACTTAGTATAATGCCTGGAAAGTTATATGTAGTAAACTATTTCCTGTCGTCTAGTTTCCCGATTTTAAATCTAGCTTAAGCATGTGTGGAACTTTAATTTTTGAAAACAGTATGTAAATAATGTATGTTTATTTTTACATTCAACGATAACTTAATATTAGCCTTCAGACAATGTTTGTTGAAAAAAAGGTGCTATTTTGTACTTTGTATTATCCACTCACTGACTCCAATATTTCCTTGAAATTGGTCAGAATCTGGACATATCAGTATGCGGTCCAGTAAAATGCGACTGTCAATAAATTCATAACTGAACGACCCTTTAAACAATTTTCAACATAGTCCATCGATATGACCAAGCGTACAAAAATGTTGGTGGTGGAGCTCCACATGTACACTACACAAAAAAGTTAAGGATATTAGATATCCTTAACTTTATAATTTTTGTGTAGTGCATGCATGCACTGTTGCACGCATAGCATATATGCGCTACACCAAAAAGTTAAGGATATTTAATATCCTTAACTTTTTTGTGTAGTGTAGTTCTTTTGAAATAGTTTGCCCAGAGCGACCCACGGACGTGAGGGGTTGGGGTGTTTTGCGGCAAGGGACATGTGTATTGTCTAGTAGTGGGATAGGGATATGATGTCACCAAACATTGATGGTTTATCATAGGTGAAACTGCGAAAAGTAAAATACATGCTACGCTCACAGTCCTTGACCTGAATGATATTTTGTTAAATTCTGTACGAGGCAACCCTATCTTGTTTGCATGCGAGTAATTTAATTATGCGCATACAATACTTTCAGACTTTGTACATTATAAAATTGCCAGTGGTTGGGTTCATCACCAAAAGCATGCAACAATCAGGTCTCATGCGCGTACTAATTACTCAGACGTCTATATAAAAGCCGTGACCAGTATACCAGCTGCCGCATGGTGCTATAGAGATAACTCGCAATAACTTTGCATGTTTATTTTCCTCAAACCCGTATCCGCTATAACCATGATAACCGAAGCTACATCTAGGTCTTATCTGCAGCTAACGTTATGGTAACTATTATACACGCCTCACATTTAGTAATGCAGAGCACAGTGAAATACTAGTACGATATAGAAGTGCTAATGTACACATAACTATGAACCCAAATATACGTATATATATTTCCCCCAAGACAATACTACATAGTGGGTATAATAAAGCAAAACGAAAATATACTATCTATATGTACATAGCGAAGGTATATATTATGCGTGAGGCTAATGCTCTTTGAATATAAGGTATATATACTGCTCAAAACATTTAAGGGATCACAAGTAATCGTAGCATAATACAGACATGTAAGGGGGCAAAGTTCCAAACGTTTAAGGGAGCAAAGTTAGCGTAGTTTAGTGTCAAATCAGTGGCCATACCAGCTACTGATTTGACAATAAATAGTGTGTTATAGTGTTTGAACGTGTTTGAAAGGGTAAAGGTCATGATAGCATTGGCTCTGATGCACTTGTGTTTGGGGTGTAATTCCCCTCCGTGTAATGTTAAAAAATAAAGTTTTGCTATTTTTTTTTCTGCCACAACTGCA